>JAEEGH010002675.1_pt1 | contig 47818 bp, 42 predicted proteins | sample 9134181 | NCBI WGS metagenome assembly JAEEGH01 (sample SAMN16246544, study PRJNA631951) | gut metagenome | biome: gut microbiome; feature: rumen; material: DP-attached | host: Bos | place: Iran: Karaj | collected 2018-10
AGAAACCAGACCCGGGAACCACTTCATCGCAGGTAGTATTGGCTTTTCAGGTGTTTCTTTTTCCCGACCCAAACGGACACAACTTGATCAAATTCTTGGATGTGGATGCGACAAAGAAAGAGAACCCCTGATAAATAACAGGTATTATTTGGACTTCCTTGTTGGATATTATATTGGTAATCAACTTTTTGGCAACTCCTATTTAGGAATTGGTTGTGCTATTGGATACGATCACATGATTTCAAATCATTTTGGAATTGGAATAGAACTGTCGGGCTATCCAATTACAACAAAGACGTACTATGGAGCATATTCAACTCATACTGTAGTATTCAATCTCAAAACCGGTCTCCGTTATTACCTCTAAACCATTACCTCTAAAAATGACAACCATGAAAAAAACATTTCTCTACCTTATTGTTCTAGCTTTAGGCTTCGCTTCTTGCTCACCACGGGTGGTCAAAAAGATCGAGAAAACACTCCCGCCCGTTGAAGCCGACTCTCGTGTAATCGTATATGACATAGGCGAAATCGTTCCCGACTTCGCCGAAACTATCGGCCATGTCGCCGTACTTGACGGAGGTTTCACAAACAAGTGTGATTGGGAGACCGTATTGGAGACCGCCAAACGAGAGGTCAGGGCTGCTGGAGGCAACGGACTGGAGATTACGGGGCACTCCTATCCCAACCAAAACGGAAGCACTTGCCATCAAATGACAGGTTTCATCCTTCACCTCGATCCCAACAATAAGCCCATCGAACTCTCCGAATCCGCCAAGCAGAACTTCCACGACTATGTCATCCTAAAAGAGGGCGACACCATCCGATGCGTCATCACGGATGAGACCGCCAACACCCTAGCTTTCATCTATGAGAGACAAGGCGTTTCGAGAAGTGCTACGCTATCAAAGGACAAAATCATTGCCTACCATGTTGATGACCCTGTGGCTTTAGCCGAGCAACAATACCAACGGCACAAGAAACAGTTTACCGCCCGTTTCGGGTTGGAAGGAGGCTATGCTTTCCGTACCGCTAGGTTTGCTGACGGATTGACAAACGACTATAAGGATTACCTCCGAAAACTGATGAGAGGGCCTGTGTTAGGTGCCAATGTGCGATTCAACATAGACAACATGTACTCCATCGGCGTTCATTACGACCGCTTTATGAGCAGCAATGCCGCCTATGCTTACATGTATGACGATGATGGCAACTACATCGAAGGTTCCGTTAGCGATGATCATACCATCAATTTCATCGCTGCCTCTTTTGGTTATTTTATGTACTCCAAGAATCAGAAACACCGCTTTTTCGCCGAGTATCTGTTCGGATACATGAATTATGTTGACAACTCAGTGGAGTTCGGGGATGCCTATACCCTAGACGGTGCCACTTTCGGAATGGGGGCAGTCATCGATTACGACTATATGCTTTCTAAACACGTTGGCATTGGAGCAGGGGTTTCTTATTATTGGGGAGCCCTTTCCAAAATAAACATCAACGGCTACGAACAAAATCTCGGAAAAAACCGAGAGGGTTTGCAACGGGTTAACCTCAAGGCTGGTGTGCGATTCTATCTATAACCCATCATGATCTCCGTCCAAAACCTCAGCATGCACTTCACCGGTGACGATTTGTTCACCGACATCACTTTCTTGATCCGTGAGAAGGACAGGATTGGTTTGGTGGGCCACAACGGTGCCGGCAAGACCACCTTGCTCAAGCTGATCTGCGGACTGGAACAGCCCTCTAAAGGCGATGTGATTGTGCCTGAGGGGATTACCATCGGCTATTTGCCACAGGAAAAAAACGTTAACAGCCCCAACACGGTTTTGGACGAGGCCATGACCGCCTTCGACGAATACCACCAGCTGGAATGGGAGGTGGAGCAGCTGCAAAACACGATGATGGAACGCACCGACTACGAGAGCCGCGAATACCAGCGCCTCATCGAACACCTCAACGTACTCAACGACCGCCTGAACATGATGGGCGGCAACGCCATCGAGGGCGAGGCCGAGCGTATCTTGGTCGGACTGGGTTTTGAACACGACGACATGCAACGTCCTATGCGGGAGTTCAGCAATGGCTGGCAGATGCGCGTGGAGCTGGCCAAAATCCTGTTGAGGAAACCCAACCTGTTGCTGCTCGACGAGCCCACCAACCACCTCGACATCGAGTCCATCCAATGGCTCGAAGGCTTCCTGAAATCGTACTACGGCGCCATCTTGATGGTTTCCCACGACAGGGCCTTCCTAGACAACATCACTGTTCGCACCATTGAAATCTCGAACGGCAAGATCTACGACTACAAGGCCTCCTATTCCGACTATGTCAACCTCCGCGAGGAACGGGTCGATATGCAGCGCAACGCCTACAACAACCAGCAGCGGGAGATCAAGGAGATTGAAGCCTTCATTGAACGGTTCCGATATAAGGCTACTAAGGCCAAGCAGGTGCAGAGCCGTGTGAAACTCTTGGAAAAGATGGATGAAATCGTCGTTGATGACATCGATAAGACCGCCATCCACTTCAAGTTTCCTCCTGCACCCCATTCTGGCAAGGTGACGCTGGAGCTGAACCATGTGGGCAAAGCCTACGGCGACAAAGTCATCTTGAAGGATGTCAACCTGCTCATTCCCAGAGGTGAGAAGATCGCCTTTGTGGGTCGCAACGGCGAAGGCAAATCCACCCTCTCGAAGATCATTTGCGGGGTACTCGACCACGAAGGCGAGGTGAAGCTCGGACACGAGGTTAAAATCGGTTATTATGCTCAAAATCAGCAAGATATGCTTGACATGAACAAAACCGTTTTTGAGACTTTGGACGATGTGGCCGTCGGTGACATGCGTCTGAAAGTCAAGGCCTTGCTAGGAGCTTTTCTCTTCCGAGGTGATGATATCGACAAAAAGGTGAAAGTGCTTTCCGGTGGCGAGAAGGCAAGACTGTCGCTGGCCAAGATGCTTCTCTTCCCCACCAACCTGTTGGTCTTGGACGAGCCCACCAACCATCTGGACATGCTCTCGAAGGACATCTTGAAGAACGCCTTAATCCAATACGACGGCACCTTGATCATCGTCTCCCATGACCGCGACTTCCTGCAAGGGCTGACCAACAAGGTGTATGAGTTCAAGAAGCCCAACATCAAGGAATACATCGGCGATATCTACGACTTTTTGGAACAGAAGCAGCTCAGTCACCTGAAGGAGTTGGAGATTGCCGCCAAGCAACAGCCTCAAAAAACCGTTGCGGAAACCGTTTCACAGAACAAGCTCAACTATGAGCGCAAGAAACAGATCGATGCCAAGTTGCGCAAAGTGGACAAGGAAATTCAGCGTTTGGAAGAGGCCATCGAAAAGCTGGAGGCGGAGTTGGCCGAGCAGGATGCCATCATGGCCAACCCAGAGCAGCATCCCGAGGTCAAGATCGACAACGACTGGTACTGGGCTTACGGCAAGAAAAAAGAAGCGCTCCAACAGCTCATGGACCAATGGGGCGAGAAGCAGTTGGAGCGCGACGAGGTGATGGCGGAGTATTAACGCATGATAGCGCAAGCATCCCTAAGATGCCTACGTAAGGGAACCAACAATATTAATCGAGCTTCCACATTCTGGAGATAGCGTTCTCCCAGTGACTCTTGGTTCAGATCGCCCCAGCCTTCGACCGTAACGGTAGTTTGGTCATCTTTCTGGGGGAAATTATTGAGGATGCTGATGCCGTAGGACAGTTCAAACTTCACATAATAGTGTGTACGTCCGATGACGAAGCGGTTCCCCACCCCAAAGCCACCCACAGCGCTAACATCACACGGTGTTATGATGGCATCGGTCAACTCGCATTCATAGGTCAAAGGCTGATAGGAATCGTTTTCGTACCAGCGCACCCAATTGACATTGCCTCCCAGCCATAAGTCAAGGCGAGGAGCCACAAAAAGATAAGGGCGCACCGTCTCATCATAGCCAATCCACAAGGTAATCGGGACTCTCAGCTCCAAAGCATTCATCGATAGGGTGTAGTCCACATGTGCATGGGTCGTAGTGGAGTAACTCGTCAGCAACTCAGTGGAGAACGCTTTGCGGGTACCACGTCGGGCATACGACAAATCCATACCGATTGACACCCTCCGCATGGTGTTCCATTCCGCTGCAAGGCCTATCGTCGGGGCGTATAAGGGTCGGAGCAGGGATTTATCGACTGCGGTATACAGCATGTCATTAGCGGCGAAGCTCCCAGTGACGCCAACGCTGAATGGGCTGTTGTTATGGCAAATGGATTTGGTTTCCTTTAAAGGCCGTGCAAATTGAGCCCGAAGGAGAGTTGCCGAGAACAGCAGGATGGCGATAAGGAACCAGCATCTTTTCATGGCCTCATGGTTTTGGGGGTTCCATCAAACCATCATGGTACCAGGTACCTATTTCCGCCAGACCATCATGATCCTTGAAAATGAAAATGGAATTGACTGGATAGACGGTCCCTGGGGTCACGGAATCGTTATATTGCAAAATCTCATAGCCGTAAACAAAATCCCTGATTCCCTCATGGGTCAGTTTGCCCGAAAACAAGACCGCATGCAGGGGTAAGCCTTCCGTAGCGACCGTCTCATGAAAATAAGCGGTGAAACATGAGTCATGTCCCGTCATGTAAACCGGCGAAATCAACTTGCACTGTTTCTCTTCGGAACTCATGCACACATATTCCGTGATCTGTTGGAATTGGTGTTGGAGTTTGTGATAATGAACAATGGGTGAAAGTTGGCCGGGTTGTGGAGCATAAGGAGGCACCAAATTGGTGCCGACATATTCGTGAATGGATTGGAACTCCATGTCGACCAAGGGAGGCTGATCGCCGAAATAAACATTTTCTTCGCCAAAGAGTTCCAACAAATCCTGAGGAAGAAACTCCGTGATAAACGGAATCTCTTGAGGATCGTTGACCAAGATGGTTGTATTGCCTTTCTTCAGGCAAGCAGGCAGTAACAGCAAGATTACCGTCATCAGACCCAACGCATAAGCCGTTCTTCCGAGTATACTTTTCATTCCCTTCATTTTCAACGCAATAAGACGACCTTGCGAACCAGCACGATGCCGTCGCATCGCATCATCAGATAATAAAACCCGTTATCCAAACCAGGCATCACATAGACCATACGGTCGGCATCCACGGTCAGCGCATCCAACTGTTGGCCCATACTATTGAACAGTGTCAGTTCCGCTTCGCCCTTCAAACCATTGAAATACAGGTTTACCGTTCCGTTTGACGGATTGGGGCCGACTTCAAAGCTCATGTTTCCCTCCTGCTCGGGCAAATCATAATAGGAAGTCTTGATGAAAAACTCCTTGTGAATCGTATCACAGCGATTGATGGCAGTGGCGTGCAGCATCACTGGCTCCAGAAGATAAGAGAAGATGCTCAGGGTACACGACATGCCCTTGCCATGAGGCGTCACATACCAATTGGGGCAATCGATCTCCCAGAGCACAGTATCCACCTGAGTGCGCTCTTCAACAAATTGTATTTCATATTCATTCAGACTGATGTGCGACTCGGTGCCGCCAATCGGGTAATGGTCACCAATGAATTCAAAATCAGGCGAAAAACCCAAGTCCAACGTCAAATAATACACGCTATCGCAACCATACATATCCGTTCCCACTCTTTCATAGTGTCCCGATTCCGTATACAGTATTCCGTAATAATCAAAGCTATCCTCATTGCAGAGTATATGCGTTTCATCATAATAGTTCGGTTCTCCCACATGAACATCCAAGGTCAATGTGTCGAAAACCGTCTGTTGTGTAACCGTATTGAATCCTTTGATACAGGCTTTCGTTTCATAATCGCCCTTTTGCGTAAATTGATGTGAGACGGCCTCTCCAGTGGCCGTTTGATCATCATCAAAAAACCAATCCACCTGTTCAACATGATAATTGGTCACGATGCTCAAATCGACAGTTTCATCCTTGCACAAGAACAACCCATGGGGATACCGGCTGCTTATTAATCCATTGACAAACAATTGTGTGGTCAGATCGATCACATTGGCGCCCACGCAGTAGCCATATCCTTTGGCATAACCGAATCCATACACATGGGCAATCACACCCGAGATGCATGACAGATGATGCGTGCCGTGTTGAATTGCTTTCTGCAAATAATAATAATCCCCATTGCCTATTACGGGCTGGAACAAGTCAGGATCGATGAGAACGCCATCCAGAAAAACCCTACGGATACCCTCTTTGCCAACCACAATATTGACATAATGATTATCGATGGTGGCATCATCGTGGTTGAAGGTACAGAATGTCACCTCCCCGATCCTTTGTTCGACGGGAGGAATCCAGACCATGGAAGGATCGCCATATGCATCCGAACTGGGTTCAAAGGGCTCATTGCTTGTGGTATTGTACAAGTAAACCATGCTTGGAACGGTGGTTTCAATAAAACACGAGCCGACGCTTGACAAAAGGTAAAACACATACGATTCGCCAGCGTCAAGTCCAACGATGGAATCGCCGTTAATCCGTACCACATTACCATCGGCCGAAGAAGTAATCTTCACAAAATCACGTACGCGCGATTGGGAAGACGTGACCACGAACTGTTTCCCCCATGAATCGATGGGCAGGGCTTGCTCAAAAATATGATCCAACCCATTATACATTTCGGAGGGAATGGCCGTAAGGGTATTGCCATTGAAAACCGCAATTTTTTTACCGTCATGGGCAGAGATCATCGAGCCTGAAAGGTCACGGTTCACCTGATCATAATTGGATCTCACAAAATAGGTTTCCCCTTTTGACAGTTCCACCGTTTGTGTATTCCCGGCCTCCGTCAGCGTGGTGGTCACGGAAGGGGTCACGTCGACTTTGGTGTTGTCCTCCATAGCAACCACAGCAAAACAGCTTGTCAATTGATCAACGAACATCTCGCTTTGAATGATTGGAGATTGCTTGAAAGCCTGGACAATATATTCACTGCCAAGGCTTTCTACGGGAAGGACGAATGAGGCATCAAAAGAGTTGGTGGCGATATTGCAGATGTACACCGAAACCGTGTCCGAAGCCATCAGCACCAACGCTTTGTCGTCAACGGTTTCCTCGTTGAATTCGTTATAGGCAAACTCCTCCGGAATGTCAATAATGGTGATGCCATCGGCTTGGACGGAAAAGTCAATGCCCGCCCAACCACTGTTCACTTTCCTGATGGTACCTGTACAAGTTTTTTTTGCACTGATCATCACCCTGTTGGAAACCCAACCACCTCCGTTGTATTTGTATCCGTTCTGCATGAACGTGAACCAGAACTCCTTACCTTGGGTGGAGTTCTGGGCATGAAGTTGAAAACCGCATGCGATTGACAAAACCAACAGGATGATGATTCTTCGCATGTTGAATGAATATAATTATTCAATAATCATATCGAAAGGCATTCTAGCCTGGATACCTGTGTTTTTCTGAAGGTTTTCCAAGCCTTGGAGGTAGTCGTAATAGACACCCATTTTCTGGCGCATAGCGGCGTCGAGTTCGTCGCTGGGGTTCATCGATTCCATGATACGAGTGAAAAAGTCCTTTTCCTTGGGAAGTTCGGTGACTTTATAGTCGCTGCCCAGTCCAGCCTTTTCGGCGGCATAAGCGATGGCGTCTTCCATGTCGCCCAGTTGGTCGACGAGACCAAGCTCGATGGCGTCGGCGCCAGCCCACACACGACCTTGACCAATGCTGTCGACGTAGGTTTGACGAAGGCCACGGCCCTCGGCCACACGACCGGTGAAGTCATCGTAAGTCTTCACCACATTCTCTTGCAGCTTGGCGTATTGGAAAGGCGTGAGCGGTTCCGCCACCGAGCCGAAGTCGGCATTCTCATTGGTCTTGGCCACATCGAAAGTCAAACCGACTTTGTCGTTGAGGAAGCCCTTGAGGTTGGGGAAGGTACCAAACACACCGATGGAGCCGGTGAGTGTGGTGGGGTCGGCGAAGATATAGTCGGCATTTGCCGAGATCCAGTAACCACCTGAAGCGGCGTAGTTGCCCATGGAGACGATGACGGGTTTCACCTCTTTGGTCAGGTCGAGTTCGCGACCGATGATGGCTGAAGCCACGGCACTACCGCCGGGGGAGTTGACGCGAAGCACAACGGCTTTCACATCTTTATCCTCGCGGGCTTTGCGGATGGTCTTGGAGAGGTCCTCGGAATAGATGTTGTCGTCACTGCCCTTGCCGTCGAAGATTTGGCCTGATGCATAGATGACAGCCACTTCGTTTTTGCTAGGATTCTTCTCTTTGTATGACTTGGCGTAATTGTCGTTGTTGATGGCATTGAGCTTGTCGCTACCTGTAAGGTTCTTCAATTCGGCGAGCACCTGGTCTTTAAAGTACAGTTGGTCAACCAGTCCATATTCCAACGATTTCTCTGCTGAGGTCATCAGTTCCAGGTTGTCGGCTATCTGGTTGAGTTTATCCACGCTGATGTTACGCGATTGGCTGATGCCTTGCAAGATCTCTCCCCACACGGTGCCCAGCAGTTTTTCCATCTGTTCACGGTTGGCTTCGCTCATCTTGTCGAGGAAGTAAGGCTCCACGGCGCTCTTGAAGCGGTTGTTGGGACCACGGACGATCTGCATTTCAACATCCAGTTTCTCGAACAGGTGTTTGTAGAACATGATTTGCGACGCCATGCCGTGAAGGTCAATCATACCTTCGGGGTTAAGCCAGATATGGTCGGCGACAGAGGCGATATAATAGGCCGACTGTGAATAGGCTTCACCGTAGCATGCGATGAATTTGCCTGATTCCTTGAACTCGACAAGTTTGCTGCGGAGTTCCTGCAATGTGGCGGTTGATGTCGGGATGCTGCTCAACTCCAGATAGATGCCTTTGATGTTCGGATCCGATTGAGCGTGTTCGATGTTACGAAGGATTTGGCTCAAGCCTGTCGATTCGACAGTTTCCATCGAGTTGAAATTGATACTGGCAAATGGATTGTCGGTGGAGCGGTCGGGGATATCATAATTCAGCTTCATGTAAAGCAATGAATTGGGTTTCACCACGGTAGCTGTTTCGGTGTCCTTCGACATGCTTGAAATCATGGCGGAGATCACACCAATTTTTACGAAAAAGTTGATCACCAGGGCAATCAACGTGCCGAGAAATGCGGCGAGCAGTACTTTTGAAAATTTCATGGTATCAGAGTTTAATTTTGCGGCGACAAAGTTAAGTCAAAATACTTATCTTTGCAACATGGCAAGAAGTTATATCTTATTCGGTTCGAACCAAGGCGACAAGGAGGCGATACTGGAGCAAGCCTGTTCCCTTATTAATAATAGGTGTGGGATGTTGGTGGAGCGTTCGTCTGCCTATCTGACGGAGCCTTGGGGCTTCGAGGCGGAGGAATGGTTCCTGAACGAGTTGCTGGTGGTGGAGACCGAGTTGGAGCCTGACGCTCTGATGGACAAGTTACTGGAGATCGAAGCGGAGTTGGGAAGGGTGAGATATCCTGGAAAGCAGGGTTACAGTTCGCGCACCATCGACTTGGACATTCTGTATTACGGCGACTGGATCATCAACACGGAGAAAGTGACTGTCCCTCATCCCAGGTTACATCTACGCAAGTTCGCCTTGATGCCGTTATGTGAGATCATCCCTGACTTCTTGCATCCTGTATTCAACCTCAGTCAAACGCAATTGCTCGAGAAACTATGAATTACAATTTCGTCGCCATAGAGGGAACCATCGGAGCGGGCAAGACCACTTTGGCCACCCGTATTGCCAACGACTACAACGGCAAGCTGATATTGGAAGAGTTCGAGGCCGACAAGAACCCGTTTCTGCCGAAGTTTTACAAGGAGCCTGACAAATATGCCTTTCAGTTGGAGATGACCTTTTTGGCATTGCGTTTCCAGCAGCTGAAGGACAAGTTGGCCAATCTCGACTTGTTTCACGACTTCATCATTTCCGACTATTATGTGGCCAAGTCGTTGATTTTCTCACGCAACAACTTGCAGGAAGACGAGTATGATTTGTTTGCCCGCTTTTTCAACATCATCTTCTCGAATTTGCCCAAGCCCGAGTTGATGGTTTATTTGTATCTGGACGTAGATCACTTGCAATATAACATTCGCAAGCGTGGACGCACTTACGAGCAGAACATCACCAACGAGTATTTGGAGAACGTGCAGCAGGGATATTTCAACTTCATTCGGCAGCAGCAGAACGAGATGCGCATTTTGGTTTTAGACACCAACCGTCTCGACTTTGTGGCGCATGAGAAGGACTACCAGCAGATCATCGAGGCGATCAACCAGCCTTACGACATCGGGGTTCATAGGATAGTGTTTTAGATAAAAGATAAAAGATAAAAGATAAAAGATAAGAGTTGGGGCTATCTTTTATCTTTTATCTTTTAACTTTTAACTAAAAAAGGCCGCTCGGTTTCGAGCGGCCTTTTTTGTTGTCATCTAATCAAGATTACTTGACATAGATTTCAGCGCGACGGATCAGCGGGAGGATATCCTTTTCGAGTTCAGGATAGACCTTCTTCATGTTCTGGATCTCCTGTTCCTTGTTGGAACCAGCGTTGTTGATGACGCGGAGGATCTGATCCTTGTCCTTGAGGTTGGAGTTCTGGACGAGCTCGGTGAACAGAGCCCAGTCAGAGCCGAAGCCAGTGGCGTCGAAGGTGAAGTCTTTTTCGTTCAGCTTCACTTTCTTCATCTGGTCCTTAATGGCCTTCACGACGGCGTTGGCACGGTCGGTTGACAGCTTGTTGTTGTTGCCATCACCATTTTCAGGTGAAGCCCAGCCTTCGACCTCGAAGCCAGTGATAGCTTCGCCGGCGGCGAGTTTCTCAGCGATGGTCTTCAGGGCGGCCTTGTTCATCTTGGTGCTCTTCACTTCTGACTTCATGTAGTCGAAGTAGATGATTGCGATGGGCTCTCTCTTGGCCTGGATGTTGGCGGCGTTGCCTTGTTGCCATTCGCCGACGTTGCCGTTACCGCAGTTGGCTTTGACATAGATGTTATAGGTGCCAGGTTCGACATCGGTGAAGGTGTAGGTGGTTTCCTTCACGCCGGTGACGGTGGCGGCGGCAGGAGTGCCTTCGCCGCAGTAGATGTCATAGGACTCGGCATTGCCATTCCAGCTCACGGTGATGGTGTTCTCAGTGGTGCTGGTTCTGATGTTGCTGACTTCGCACTTCACGACGGGAACGAGGACGCCTTGGTTGATGAGGCGGTCACCACCCTGGGTGAAGTAGGTGTTCTTAACGATTTCTTCCTGAGTGGGATAGATGGTACCGTCGTAGACATAGAACATCGGGTTGCCCATGAGTTTGGCGCTTTCGAGTTCAGGAATGTAGTCAACGCAGTAGTGCTTGGTGAATTCGCCACCGTTCTTGTAGTTGACTTGGAAGTCACCGCCCTTGGCCTTTTCGCCGACGAAGGTGACAGGCTCGAGTTCAAGCTGACCACCGTTGTAGGTGAAGGTAGGAGTGATGTTCATGACAGCTTCTTTCTCGAAGTACTTGGCAGGGATGGTGAAGATCACGTCGAAGCAGACCTTACCGTCTTTTTCTTCGAGTTGTTCAGGATCGGTTCTCATGCTGATTTCGTTGGCGCGGGCGGCCATGCCTTCGATGTCGCAAGGTTTCTTGTTGAACTTCAGGCGGAGACCAGCGTTGATCGAGCTGTACATATCGTTGATCACTTGGATGTCATCATTCGGAGCTTTCTTGACTTGGTCGAGGCCATCGGAGCCAGCCCAGGTGTAGGTGTAGTCGATGAAGAAATCGAGCATTCTGCTGATGTTGAAGTTGATCTCGGCACCAACGGGAACGGTCAGAGCCCATTCGCGGTCGGCCTTTGTCTTAGCGGCATAGAGGACGGTGCCATCGGTGGTCTTGCTGACTTCACCGGCGACGAATCCGATACCACCAACACCAACGTGGGGGATGAAGTTGAACACTCTTCTCGGGTTGTAGCCGAAGAACAGGTTGGTGAAGTTGAAGGTCAGGTTCAGGTTGCCTTCCATGAAGGTGGTCTTGTCGAACTTGGCATCCTGGAAGCCCTTATTGGCTAATTCCGTGGGAATCGGGTCGCCGTTGACACCGGTCAGATATTGGCCGTGCTTTTCACCAGCGAGGGTGGCGGTACCGAACTTGGCGTTGATACCAATAACCTTACCGAGCTGATAACCGAGGCTGACTTTGCCATCGTAGTTCTTCAGGAAGTAGTTGTCGATGACGAAGTTGCCATCCTGATAGAAAGCGACACCACCATAGTTGGCGAGGTCGGTGTGGTTGACAGAGAGACCGCCTTCTGCTGAAATGTAGAAGTACCTTTCAACAGGCTTGGTCTGTTTCTTCTGGGCAAAGATGCTCAGAGGAAGGATTGCCACGAGGGCAACCAGCATCAATTTAGTCAAATTCTTCTTCATAACGTGAATTTAGTTAAGTTTGAAATTATTTAATTTGAATTGAATTTATCTTCAGTACACTATAAAAAGCGAACAAAAATAGAATATTTTTTAATTCCAACCAAATTTTTCGACTTTTTTCAACAATTTTTTCAACAATTTTTCAAATTTTAAGAAAAAAGTCGCCGAAATCATGTTTTTTTTAAGAAAAACTGCCTGAAGAGCTCCCACATAAAAATTCCGGAGCAAACTGAAACATTGAGGGAATGTTTGGTACCTTCCTGTGGAATTTCGATGGCGCCGTCGCAGAGAGGCAACACCTCGTCGCCCACTCCATCGACTTCGTTGCCCATGATGAAAGCGCTCTTGGGTTCCGCCACAAAGTCCTGCAACATGACGCTGCCTTCCACTTGCTCGACGGCATATATCTTATACCCCATACGTTTCAATTCGGCACAGGCCTCCACGGTAGAGCTGAAATAACGCCAAGGAACCGTCTCGTCGGCCCCCAACGCCGTCTTATGGATCTCGCGATGCGGAGGGCAAGCGGTGATGCCGCACAAGAAGAGTTCACCGATACGAAAAGCGTCAGCCGACCGGAACACCGAGCCCACGTTGCTCAGCGAGCGGACGTTGTCGAGCACGATGACCACCGGCAGTTTCTCCACATTCCCATATTGATCTTTCGTGAGCCTGTGAAGCTCATCCATCGTTAGTTTACGCATAGACCGATTTTTTTATTTCGCAAAAATAAATAATTCCTAACTTTGTACAACAATTTATATAAGGTAGAGATGGCAAAAGAACCCAGCGAAACCCCGCTGATGAGGCAGTACAACGCGTTCAAGGCGAAGTATCCCGATGCGATGCTGCTGTTCAGGGTGGGGGATTTTTATGAGACTTACGGTGAGGACGCCGTGAAAGCGTCGGAGATCCTTGGCATTGTGTTGACACGACGGCACAACGGAGCCGCAGCGGAGCAGTCGATGGCGGGATTCCCGCATCACGCGCTCGACACCTATCTGCCCAAACTGGTCAGGGCAGGACTGAAAGTGGCCATTTGCGAGCAGCTGGAGGACCCTTCGTTGACCAAGAAGTTGGTGAAGCGCGGCGTGATCGAGCTGGTGACCCCGGGCGTGGCTTACAGCGACAGCGTCCTGGAACAAAAGGAGAACAACTTCCTGGCGTCGGTACACCTCGACAAAGAGATCTCCGGCGTGGCCTTCCTGGATGTATCCACAGGCGAATTCTACCTCACCCAGGGCAACAACGAGTACATCGACAAGCTCCTTCAGAGCTTCAACCCCTCGGAGGTGCTGTTGCAACGCAACAAACGGCGCGACTTCATTGAGTTGTTTGGAGGCAAGCTGTTTCTCACCGTGTTCGACGACTGGGTGTTCACCGAGGATTACGCCAACGAGGTGCTCAACCGCCATTTCAACACCACCTCCCTGAAAGGCTTCGGCGTGGATGATTTCCCGAAAGGCATCGTCGCCGCAGGCGCATGCATACATTATTTATTAGAGACCCAACACGACAAGATCAACCATATCACCTCCTTGTCGCGCATCGACCAAGGACAGTTTGTCTGGCTCGACAAGTTCACCATAAGGAATCTGGAGCTGCTGCATACCGCAAACGCCAACGCCAAGACGCTGATCGACGTTATCGACCACACCGTCTCCCCCATGGGCAGCCGCCTGATGCGACGCTGGATCGCCCTACCCCTGAAAGACAAGGAGAAGATTGAGGCCCGCTACGAAGTGGTGGAACATTTCACGAAACACCACGAAGCCATCGACCAGTTCCAAGAAGCCATCCGCGCTATTAATGATTTGGAAAGATTAATATCGAAAGTTTCCCTCTCCAAGGTGAACCCCCGAGAGCTCTTGCAAGTGGGGAGGGCTCTCGACCAAGTGGAGACGCTGAAGAAGCTATGCGATGAGAGCCAACACAATGCCCTGAAGGTGTATGCCAACCAGCTGAATCCCTGCATCAGCATCCGAGAGCGAATCAAGAAAACCTTGAACCCTGAGGCCCCTGCCCTGCTCTCCAAAGGCAACTTCATCGCAGAAGGGGTCGATGCCGAACTCGACGAGTTGCGCGGCCTCTCCCGCTCGGGGAAAGAATACCTGCAAGGCATCCAGAAACGCGAGATGGAAGCTACGGGCATCTCTTCCCTAAAGGTGGGTTACAACAATGTATTCGGCTATTATCTGGAAGTGACCAACACGCACAAGGACAAGGTGCCGCCCGAGTGGATTCGGAAACAGACGCTGACGAATGCAGAACGCTATATAACAGAAGAGTTAAAAGAATATGAACAAAAGATTCTAGGTGCCGAAGAGAAGATCAGCAGCATCGAACAACGGATCTATACCGAATTGGTAGGCGCCGTGACCGAGTTCGTGGAGCCCATTCAACTCGATGCAGCCTTGGTGGCCCGATTGGACTGTCTGGTGAGCTTCGCCGAGATCTCGCTGAAATTCAACTATGTGAGACCAACCATTGACGATTCTTATGTGTTGGACATCAAAGACGGGCGTCATCCTGTGATTGAGCAGATGCTCCCTGCGGGCGAAAGCTATATCGCCAACGATGTGTATCTCGACAAAGACAAGCAGCAGATCATCGTGATTACCGGCCCCAATATGTCAGGTAAATCGGCGCTGTTGAGGCAGACCGCCTTGATTGTGTTGATGGCGCAGATGGGTTGCTTCGTCCCTGCTTCCTCGGCCAGGATTGGCCTTGTCGACAAGATCTTCACCCGTGTAGGGGCGTCCGACAACATCTCATCGGGCGAATCGACCTTCATGGTGGAGATGAACGAGACGGCAAGCATCTTGAACAACATTTCCTCAAGGAGTCTGGTGCTGCTCGACGAGATCGGGCGAGGCACCAGCACTTACGACGGCATCAGCATCGCCTGGGCCATCACCGAATACCTGCACGACCATCCCGTGAGCCGCGCCAAGGTGATGTTTGCCACCCACTACCATGAGTTGAACGAGATGGAAGGTTCGTTTGCCCGAATCAAGAACTACCACGTCACCGTGAAGGAAGTCGGCAACAAGGTGGTGTTCCTGCGCAAGCTGAAACGCGGGGGCAGCGCCCACAGCTTCGGTATCCACGTGGCAGCCATGGCAGGCATGCCACGCAAGGTGGTGGAACGCGCTGAGAAACTCTTGACCCTGCTTGAAAAATCGCATACCGGCGACCAGGTGGAGAAGGCTGCGCTTAAGCCCGAGGAGCCTATGCAGTTGAGTTTCATTCAGTTGGATGATCCATTATTGTTGCAAATCAAAGAGGACATCTTGAACACCAACATCGACACGCTCACTCCTGTAGAGGCTTTGATGAAGTTGAACGAGATCAAGAAATTGCTGAACAAATAAAAATTTTCACAAAAACACTTGCAGAAAAGAAAAAAGTTGTATTTTTGCGGCGCAATTCGCAAGCGGAAATAGCTCAGTTGGTAGAGCACGACCTTGCCAAGGTCGGGGTCGCGAGTTCGAGTCTCGTTTTCCGCTCCACTTTTGCGGAAATAGCTCAGTTGGTAGAGCACGACCTTGCCAAGGTCGGGGTCGCGAGTTCGAGTCTCGTTTTCCGCTCTACAAGGTCCCGAGTGAAATCGGGATTTTTTGTGTAAGTGCCTGAGTGGTGGAATTGGTAGACACGAGGGACTTAAAATCCCTTGCCCTTTAAAGGCATGCCGGTTCGATCCCGGCCTCGGGTACGCAGAATCCTCTGTAGGTTGTTTGTTTTTCAAGCGATTACAGAGGGTTTTTCTTTATTTAGGTGAAACATAGGTGAAACATCGAACTGGTTTATGGCTGCCTCTACAAACTCCGGATCGTTGGTGAGTATGCCCGCTTCAAAGTTCCGCCGGTTCTCACTCTTCATACCCATACCCGCGCCCGTAAGAAAACTTAATGATCTGTTTTCACTGGAATCTTAAAACTGATTGGCAAAAAGAATCCCACACTAACTGGCTGACCCTCATACATACCAGGTTTCCATCGGGGCATCGATTTTACCGCGCGCAAAGCCTCTGCATCACATGACGGGCTAAGGCTCTGAACCACTTTGCAGTCACTAATCGAACCATCAACTTCCACTGTAAAAGACACTATAACCTTGCCTTGAACGCCTGCCAACTGTGCTGCTTCTGGGTATTGAATGTTTTGCCCAAGCCACACCCCCAAAGCTTCCAAACCGCCTGGAAATTCAGGCATCTCATCGATTGGAGGTACCTCTTCGGGTGGTACCACAACATACTGCTTTGAAGAACCGCAACTACCGAGAAAAGCTAACGCTACACATAGTAGAATAATACATTTTGCTTTTTTCATACTATTAATCATGAGATTGTTTTTGACTCGGTAAAGATAAGAAAAACTTTTCAAGGAAAAAGGAAAAACAACTTTGGATAACAATAACATCGCCACCACATTTTGCTGTTGTCCCTGTAATATCCTGCGGCGTGTAAGTGGTCACACGCACGTCACTATCATTATATCTATTGGACGATTTTTTATAGCACCAGAATGTTTATTTAGATGCCCGAATGAGAAACTGCGAGAGGAAGAATAAATTATTGATTATCTTTGCCTCATCATCACACTTCACCTAGATATGAACACTACCGCCCAACACTACATCGATAAGCTTGGACTTGAGCCACATCCAGAAGGTGGCTATTATCGACAACTCTACGGCAACGATGCATCAGGAAAGAAGGATGTATCGACCATTTACTACATGCTAACCGCCAACGACATATCAGCATTCCATCGTTTACATGGCGTTGTCGAAATCTGGTACTATCATGCTGGCCACCCCCTCAACCTCTACGTTATCGACACCGAGGGCAATCTGACTATCCACAATCTATCGCCCGACGGAGAAATGCAGGTGGTGATACAGCCCGAAGAATGGTTTGCTGCCGAGATTCCTTCCAATAACGGCTTTTGCTTGGTGGGATGTTCTGTGGCTCCGGCTTTCACTTTCGAGAACTTTGAGTTGGCCAAGAAGGAAGATTTACTACACGATTTCCCACAGCATAAAGTGCTAATTGAAAGAATGTGCAGATGATTTAGAACACTCATAAATATGAATTGGACAGTTATAGTTATTGAAACGTCCGTCTGCTTGGCACCGAGCACATGGATGAAGCGTATCACCAAAAGAGATACCACTTTGTGCAGTCTTGCTGGGGAATGCTTATCGGTCTCATCCCCTGCCTTATAGGAGCTGGTCTTTATGCGTGGCTGGTTATTCGTAGCGTCTGATTCTTACTTCAATACCATCAGCTTCCAATTGTGATGGGATTCCGCTTACATCCGTTTGGCCGTAGTGATATGGGAACAGCACTTTCGGCTTGACCATCCGTGCTGCTTTAAGGAGTTGATCGACAGTCATGGTGTAGGGTTGGTTGCATGGTAGGAAAGCGATGTCGATGTCCTTAATATTGGCCATTTCGGGAATATCTTCAGTATCAGCGGCGACATAGATTCTCAGTCCGTCCAAGGTTAGGATGAAACCGTTATCCCTGCCTTTCGGATGGAACTGTTGATGTCCTTCTGTGGTGTTGTATGCGGGAACAGCTTCAACGGTAAAGTCATCTGCCAACTGAAGCATATCTCCGTTAGCCATCACTGTGCCATAACCGAGAATATCAGAGCAGGATTGGTTTGTGATAAGTTGCGTATTCTCGCCGGAGAGGACTTTGATGGCGGCGGTGTCTAGATGGTCGAAATGCTCGTGGGTAATGAAGATATAATCAGCCTTGGGCATGGCAGCGTAGTCAATGGTTTTCTCGCCCAGTTTCGCCACGGGGTCAATCTGAATCTCCTTGCCGTCATATTCGATACGCATGGATGAATGGACAAGGGCGTGAATCCTGACAGTCTTTCCGTTGGAGGTAGTGAAGCTATCGACCTCGTATGTGTCCGCGGCAGTCTCTATGGGCATCCCGGCTTCTTTCCATGCCATAATACCACCCACGAGATTCACGACCCTATAGCCTTCTTTGGTAAGCATCCCGGCGGCGTTGGCAGAGCGTTTTCCACTACGGCAATAAACTGCGACTATTTTTCCGGAAGGTATAGTTGACTTCACTTTTTCCACGAAGCCATCCTCCTTGACATCGATATTGAGAGCGTTGGCAATGTGACCTTCATCGTACTCATCGGCGGTCCTTACATCGAGCAATACAACATCGGGTTCTGTCAGGCGTGTGGCGAAAGCGTTGGGGTCGGCGTTGTCATAAGCTTGCTGGGAACATGCGGCCAGTCCCAAGAACGCAAGTAAACTAGTGATTATCTTCTTCATCGTGATACTATTGTTTGAAGCGGTAAAGATACGAAAAATGATTATCTTTGCCTCAGCATTATAAAGCACGTCAACATGAAAAAAACATTAACTATGGCTCTGATCGCTATTCTATTGGTGATGGCTGGATGTGAAAACCACTGACAACCTGGAACTCACACAGGCCTTCACCGTGAGCTTCGCCGATATTCGTACCGTAGCTGAATCAGACTATTTCGGATTGGTGAGCGGCAATGATGTTCCCGATAAGGTTGCACGGGCAGGATTCACCGTAACGCCAAGTAAGAATGTGGATGCGCCCATCATCAACGAATATCCGCTGACGCTGGAATGCCGTGTGGTGAGTTTTGAAGATGGAATGCTGATTGGTGAAGTGGTTAACCAGATTGCCGACGAAAGCATCCTCACCGACGGGAAGGTTGACCTTGGGAAGCTTCAGCCCATTGTGTTTGATGCCGCATCGATGTCATACCGCTCTGTCGGCGATATCGTTGGAAAAGCTTGGGGAGATGGCACAAAGTTTCAATAAAGTAAAAGGGCTAAGCTATGATTGACATTAACGATTTTGACAAAGTGGAAGTGCGTGTCGGTACAGTGGTGGATGTTAAGGAAAACAAGAAAGCGAGGCATACGGCATACGCTGTCGCCATCGACTTCGGTCCCGAGATTGGGTTGAAGAAATCGTCAGCGCAAATCACCGACCTATACACACCTGAAGATTTGATGGGAACCCAGGTGGTGTGCTGCGTAAACCTTCAGCCAATGCACATCGGTTCAGTGAAAAGTGAGGTGCGCATACTAGGCAGCGACTCTGAACAAGGTGTGGTGCTGCTGCGCCCGACCATGCCTGTAAAGAACGGTGACAGGATTTTTTGAAAAAAACTTTGCGACGATCACCACAATGGAAGGTGCTTCTTTCGCAGGTCTTTTCGCTGGAAACACATGTGGCTTCGAGGCAAGCGGTCTGCTGCTGCCAGCCACGACGCTGAGCCAAGACTGCTATTCCGGCATGTTTGCCGGGTGCTCCGGAATGTCGGACACCCCCGTCGAGTTGCCCGCCTTAACATTGGCCCCTGGATGCTATTCTAACATGTTCGAGGGGTGCGACATGATACCGGCTGCTCCCCATCTGCCCGCCACGGAATTAGTCGACAGGTGCTATGCTTCTATGTTTTCCGGATGCGGTACCATCGAACAAGTGACCTGCTTAGCCACCACCATCAATGGCTCTGACTGCACCACAAACTGGCTCAACGGAGTGAAACCTGCCGGCACGTTCACCAAGGCCGAGGGTGCATCCTGTTGGACCACGGGTAGCAACGGTATCCCATCTGGCTGGGATGTCTACGAATACTAACCCTACAACAATCGTCTAACTTTTACTATTTCAGCAGGCGCCCTAACACCTGGGGGCATCAAAAAGGCTGATTACCTCATCCATCTTGATATCCAAAGGCTCCGTTGGCACTTCCTCCACCAGCTGGAAATCGAAACAGATGCCAATCCGTTTCACATCCAGATGATGGCAAAGGAATCGGTCGTAATAACCCTTGCCCCTGCCGAGACGGTTGCCATTGCGGTCGAAGGCCACACCTGGAACGACAATCAGGTCAAAACCGCCCGTGTATGGCTCGTTCTGAGGTTCCAAAATATTGAAGTCACCCACGGCAAAGCCTGTGTCAGCGCCATATTCCACAGGGATGATGTCGTCGCCGACCACAGTGGGCAGAATGATGGTCTTGCGCAGATGCCATTTTTCCAAAAATGACTGGGTCTGCACCTCATCAGGCAAAGCACTGTAAAGCATGACACGCTCCGCCTTGACAAAGTCGGGATGTTGTTCCAGTTTGGCAAGGATTTGCTCGGATTGCTCCAGGAGCTGCTCCTTGGTGTGTTGTTTTTTCAATGCCTTGATCAAGGCCCTTAGTTCTTTTTTTTCCATACTAATAATTAATGCGGAATTAATAATTCCGAATTCCGCATTCTTAATTCCTAATTTCCTCAAATCCCTTTCCATACGCTCCCATCACCATGTTCATGGTCATGAAGGCCTTGGGGTCTTCTTCCTTCACGATGCGGAGGATCTGTTGCGACTCACGTTTGTGGGTGACCACCATCAGGATGTCGCCCTCACGCTTGGTGAACCAGCCCGTTCCCTTGACCACGGTGACGCCTCGATGCATCTCATTGGTGATACGGTCGGCCACCTTCTCGGGTTCCTTTGTGAAGATGAAAGCCTGCACCGACTGCTTGTTACCTGTCAGCACCAAGTCGATGCAATAGCTGCAGATGCCCATCACCACAAAACCATAAATGATGGCCTGTATCTTGTCGGACTCAAGTACAAAATAGGAGCAAGAGATGATGATGATATCCAGGAACAAGATTACCTTCCCCTGGGAGATGTTGCGATATTTGCACACCATCATGGCCACAATGTCGGTGCCTCCCGTGCTGCCACCCTGGGTAAAGGCAATGCCGATAGCCGTTCCTGCCAAAGCACCGCCTATCAAGGCCGAGAGAAACTTGTCGTCAACCAACGGAGCCATCTCACCCGCCAAGATCGGATCGGTGATGTAATGTTGAAGGAGGGAGAAGAAGATAGAGGCCATGATGATGGAGTACACCGTCTTGATGCCGAACGACGGGCCGAGCACCTTAAGGGAGATCAGCACCAAGATGCCGTTGATGACGAACACGGAGATACCCGTTGAGATTCCCGTGGCATAAAAGATCAAGGTGGCGATACCGCTCACGCCTCCACCCAACACATGGTTAGGGATAAGGAACCCCGTCCATCCGAAAGCCATCAACAGCAGTGCAAAGGTGATGATGACATAACGCCTCAATTCGGCCAAGACTGTTTTTTTATCCTTTTTCATGACTTAATGTTTAGAATTCCATTTCTGTTGACGACCACGTGGAATGCCTTGTACTCCACTTGGTCTTCCCATTTGAACTGCAATACGAAATGCAGGGTATACACACGTTCCGCCGTAACGGAGCGAAGCTGCATGTTCTCATCAAGGCAGGTGATCTCCGACTCGGGGTTGTCCATCTTTTTGGTCAAATAGTTGATATGATACCGGATGATGTCGTTGATCCCCTTGAACTCATAGTCGAACTGGTTGCGCAGCACGACATTGTCGATCTCGACTCTTTTTCGGTAAAGAATGATTTTCTCTTCCAGCAATTTGTTCTCCGCCTCCAGTTTGTTACGGTTTCTCAGCTTCAACACTTCGTCCGGAACCTTGTCGTCGGTGATGAAGTCCATGCCTTCCTTGAGCCAGCCTATCGACTTGCTCTTGATGCTCATCACGGTCTTGTTGTCGTAGTATTTATCCTTCAGCTGATAAGCGAACAGCCAACGGGTCAACTCCTTGATTCGGTCCTTCAGGATGTAAAAAAGGACGAGGATGAAGAAGATCAGGCTCGGATAGTTGCCCAGATACTTCTGGAAAGGCATGGTGACGAGAAGATAGACCATCATGGCGAGACCCGCGGCCAAACTGAAAGAGATCTGCTTGACCGCCTGGCCATCCTGGGTGGTATTCACTTTCAGGAACAGGGCGCTCTCGATATATTTCTTCAGGAGGCTATGCCGGTAAAGCAAGCGCCTGTTGTTGTCCTTGTCGCCGATGACGGCGTGGCTGTATCCTTGCGAGGTCTTGTAGGCCTTTTCCGTGACGATCATGTCGGCCAACACCTTGAAAGAATCCCTCATGGCCTGCTGGTCGGGATGATTGACTGCTTTGAGCACTTTCATCGTCCGGATGTCGGCCTGGTGGCTGATGAACTCATCGGCGAAATTCATTTTGGTGACCAACTCCTCGCGACCTGAAGGGATGCTGTCGCGAAGGCTACGAAAAGTTTGAAGCACGCGACACACGTCATCGACATAATCAAGACACTTCTGTCTGATTTCAGGATCGTTGGGATGGGCCATGATCTTGGCCGACTCGTTGCGGATGGAGCTCTTGAAGATAGAGGCGAACAGTTTCAATTGGAACTCAAACTCGTTCAAATGCTCCGGTGTCGTCTCTTCAGTCACCGATTGCAAAGCCTTCCTCACATGAATAATGGGAGCCCCCTCCCCTTCCAACATCTGCTTGAGCGTGAAGGCTGGGGTAAGCAGGCGCACATTCGACTTCATGTCGGCATAGAAACGCTCTTTTGAGTATGTTTGTTTGTTGATATCCAGTCCATTAGGGATAAAAATCCAAGAGTTCACATCAAAGTGGTCCACTTTGACGCCTTCCCTCCCGCTGAATCCAATCTTGAACTCAACGGAGAACTTATCGTGTATCTTGGTCTGAATATCAATCATCTCAAATCAAATTAAATGAACAGTCCAGGGGTGATGCCAAGCCATTTCAGCACTGTCTGGCCCCACAACAGGATCAGGAACCAAGCGAAGGTCATCATGGTGATGCCGAACTTGAAGGCATCGGTTTGGCTGTACATATTGGTGTTATACAACAAGGCGGCCGGCTTACTATTGAACGGAAGTACATAACAATGTTCAATTAGCATCGCCACTGGAAGTGAGAGGCTCATCACGGGGAAGCCGAAGCGCGCCTCGACACCAAGGGCGATGGGGACGAACACCATGGTGCGGATGGTTTTGGATTGAAACACCAGTCCAGAGTACATCATCAGGAAGGTGAGGATGACATAGAGCACCCAGAAGGGGGTGTTGGCGGTGATGCCTAGGCTGTCGAATCCCGCGTTGACCATGGTGTTGGGTAGGTCGGTGGCGTTGAGGCCCGAGCCGAGGGTATAGGCGCCAGCCGAGAAGAGCATCAGGTGCCAGGGGATGTCCACGTCGTTCCATTTCACCACGCCGATGCCAGGCAGCAGGGCGAGGATGGCGCCGAGCAGGGCCACGATGGTCTCATCGATGTTATGGAAGGTGCCTTTGGTGACCCACAGGAAGAGCACGAGCACGAAGATGGCGACGGCCTTGTATTCTTCGGCTTTCATCTTGCCCATGGCCTCGAGTTCTTTCTTCAGTCGTTCCAAGCCTCCGTCGATCTGGGGTCTCTGTTCTTCTTTCTTCATGGGGAAGAAGATGTACATGCCCACCAGCAAGCCTACGACCAAGGTGATCAAGCTCATGGGGCCGACGGCGATGAGCCAGTCGGCATAGCCGAAGTCGCAACTGCCCACGAAGCCGGCGATGAGCGAGATCGCCAACAGGTGAGCGCCGCTGCCGGTATAGAACGCATTGGCACCGACATTCACCTGGAAAAGGTTCTGGATGACGAGGTTTCGTCCGAAGTTGTTGCGATGGTCGCCCGTGGCGCCGTAGATGGCGCAGACGGTCATGAAGATGGGCAGCATGATGGTGGCCTTGACCGTGGTGGCGGAGATGAAGGCCGAGAGCACGATATTAATAATAAGGAAACTCCAGAGCACTCCTTTGGCGCTCTTGCCGAACTTGATCACAAAGGCCAGTGCCAATCGTTTGGCGAACTGGGTCTTGACCAGCATGCTGGCCAGGACAAAGGATAGGATGTTGAGCCACATGACCGGGTGACCAAGTTGCGCCAACGCGTCTTTCTGTGAGGTGACGTTGCAGATCACCGTCCCGAGGATGATGAGCAGGGAGGTCAGGTAGTTGGGAATGGCCTCCGTCATCCACAGGATGAGGCCCGCGATGAAGATGGCGAACATGGCGTAGTTGGAGCGGATGAAGGCGTCCATGCCTATCTCTTGGCTGCGTTTCAGGGCTTTGGCGGTCAGCAGTTCGGGGTTCAGGTTGTCGATAAACCCGATGGGGACGAACCAATACAGCAGCACGAAGGCGATGATGGCGATGGGACCGCCGAGACGGGCCATCCACTTCTCGAAGGAGGATTTCTGCATCTTAGGCAGCTTTTCCACCTTATAATTGTTCATATCTAGCGGGTCGAATGTGCTCATAGGAATTAAGAATTAAAAATTTAGAATTAAGAGAAGTTGGGACGCTGAAAACCAGCGTCCCAACTCATTGTTTATTTCCAATTTTTATATGGATTCTTCATCAACATGGAGTTGAAGTACTTGGGGTCGCCGGTGACCTCTTCGCCGAGCCATGCAGGTTTGTCGAAGGGTTCGTTCTCGTCGGTGAGCTCCACTTCGGCGACGGTGAGACCGTCGTTGTCGCCGTAGAACTCATCGACTTCCCAAGTGTGTTTACCATCGGTGTTCTTGACAAGATAGCGGGTCTTGTCGATCACACCCGGTTCGCAGATCTCGAGAAGTTGCTGCACTTCCTCGACGGGGATTTCCTTCTCCCATTCGAAGCGGGCGGCGCCAGAGGCGTTGCCGATGCCCTTGATGGTGATGAAACCCTTGTCGCCTTTCACACGCACGCGAACGGTACGTTCCGGCACGCTGGAGAGGTAGCCTTGGGTGATGCGCGTAGCCTTGAAGGCCTCGGCTTTGAAGTCACCCTTTACCAAAAATTTCTTTTCGATTTCCTGTGCCATGATGTTTATTCGTTTGCGAGCGGTTTGTCGGACATGCCGATGACGCGCTTGATTGCCTGTAAATAGTTGATGTTTTCGACACCTTCGAGGCCGCAGTCCTTGATGGTCTTCTTGATGTCCTCAATCTCGGTGGATTCCGAGTTGATGGTCACCACTTTGGCGCCGTTGATGAGCACCTCGCCGAACTCGCAGATGGTGTCGTTGACCATGTAGCCGAAGCGGCGTTTGTGGACGCGCACGGCAGCCAGGTCGGGGTTGGCCTTCACCATGGCGATGAACTCGTCGTAGGTGTAGGTATCCTTGGTCAGCTGAGGCATCTCCACCATGAAGGCGGGGAACACTTCCTTCTCGAGCACTTCGCGGCTGATGGGGAACTCGCCTTTCATGAGGGGATTCCATTGCTCGAGGCCGTCGACGCTTTGGACGAAGGTCTTGATGTCCATCTTGCCATCACGGATCTTGGTATTGTTGATGTCGTTTTTGCGTGAGATGATGTAGATCTCATCGCTGAGGCGCTCCCAAACCTTTTCGGGAACGGGCATTGACAGGCGGGCCATGCGTTTGTGGGCCTCGCAGAAGCACTGTCCGAAGGAGCGGAATTCAAATCTCGGCTTCGACACTTCGCCGATTTTCATTTCTTCTTTTGCCATTGTATATTTTGTTTTTGCTTACTCTTGAGGAATGTCCTCGCCAGTGGCGGGGTTGGCTTCACCCGGGGTCGGGTCGGCCAGTTTCCAGTCGCCGCCGTCGGGCGTACGGGCGTATGACTGGGGAGCCACGTTGGAGATGGTCTGACCCCATTCGCCAGTATTGCCTCTGGTGAACACGTCTCTCTCGGCGCCGTCAGCCATGTAGAGGGCGAAGCGCACCGTCTTCTTGGCTGAGAGGCCGCTGTTGAAGAACATGTTATCACCAAGTTCCGGATGGTCGGCTTGGGTATCAACACTATAAAGCACAAGATAGCCATGAGCAGGAACCACATGGGTTGCGTCGCCCGTCCACTTGATATCTTCTTCGTTGCCGTCCTTGGTGAGGTACATGCCTTCCATGGAGAGGTCAAGGTCACCCTTGTTGTAGAACTCGATGAACTTGGTGTCGCCATTCAGCTCGTTGAGCACCAGGTTGGTATAGTCGGGTTCTGGGGTCGGAGGTTCCGGAGGAGTGACACCGCCTTCGAGGCCGAGCACGGGATTCACACCATCGATATTGGCTACACCCATGGTGGCGTCGCCATAGTACCAGTTGCCATCGGCGTTACGGCTGTAGGAAGCGGGGGCTTCGACAGAGCCGTAGGCTTCGCCGTTCAGATCGATGTTGGTCAGGTTGAAGTCGTCGATCGTTTCACCGGCGGGAGTGAAGAGTTGGATACGCACATTCTTCTTGGCGGAGAGACCGCTGTGGAAGATAAAGTCCTCGGCCACCTGCGGGTCATCAGGATTGACGACGTCTTCGCTCAGAAGAACCAAGTATCCACCGGCTTCGACGAAGACATTGGAAGTACCCACCCAGTTTTGTGAGCCGTCCTTCTCGATATAGACACCGTTCAGGTTGACGGTCTCAGTACCGGCATTGTAGATTTCGATGAACTTATCGTGTCCATTCAACTCATTGAGACGAAGCACACTGTAGTCGATGGCAACAGCACCCACTTCATATTCCATGGTTTGCGACTTTACGGTGTTCTCGCCGTTCTCAGCCTCAATCCAGAATTTGACAACCGTTCCATTAGGTTGTGCGGGAATGACGCCTGAATAAACTCCTTCGGCTTCAGTCATGGCCATTGGAATGGATTCTTCGGTAGTAACATAAAACAGTTGGGCAGTGACAGCCTTGAAGGAGGTGATGGTAGCCGAAACTCTGACATCGGAATATTCGGTGACAGCAGTGGGAGCATAACTCATGTTGGAGATGGTGATACCCGCATATTGCTTATCCTTGACACATGAAGCAAGGCCAATCAAGAGGGCCATAGCCACAAACATTATCTTTTTCATATTATTCTCATTTTTAAGGTTATACATTTTTCTGGTTTAGAAGGCGACCTGGAAACGGGCCAGCAGCATGTGGTAGTTCACACCGGCTTCGCCATCGGGGGCGACGACTTTGGTGAAGTCCTTGGTGGCATTGCCATCGGCATCGAGACCCACATAGAGTTTGCCCTTACCGTTGGCGTAACGGTCGTTGTTGACATACTGGTAGTTGAGGGCCATTTTGACGTTCTTGCCAAAATAGAAGTTGAGGCCGGCACCGTAGAGTTCGGCTGAACCGCCATAGATGGCGAGATCGCCACGGCCTTCGTAGTCGTTCATGTTGAGGAACTCATACTTGAGGGCGAGTTCCACATCACCCCAGAGACGACCGGGGCGGACGCGGTTGAACTTGGCGCCGTCGGAGTCGTAGCTCTGCTTGCCGCCGAGGAGGAGGCAGCCGCCTTCGACATACCAACCTTGGAAATGATAAGGCTTGTCAAGGACGACCTTCTCAGGATCCATGTAAGTCCAATCCGACATCCAGGCGCTCTCGATACGGAGGCCGTCATAGTGGCCGGCCAACTCAGCGGTGGCGATGAGGTTATACTTGGTGTTCTTGATATCGTCGGTGTCGATGTATTTCTTACGGCTGATGTTGGTGGTGTTACGGCAGCTGAAACGGGTGCCGGCATAGACGCCAGTCTCGTCGGAAGTCTTGGGGGTGTCATACATCACGGCGCCACCGATATGGATACCATAGTCGGCCTCGTTCACGGGACGCACCACGATCTTGCCGATGTAGGAAAGGCCTTCATCCATGCCATAGTCCTTGTTGTTGGCTTCCACATAGTCGCGGGTCTCCTGTCCTTCGATTTCCTGGAACAGGATGCTGGCGCTACCGAAGAAGTACTTGTTGGTGTACTTGGCGAAGACGCCGAGGTGACGGCTGGGAGCGAAGGCGTTGACCACCATCGGGCGTTCCATGAACTCGAGGTAACGTGAAGAGGTGTTACGCGACATGGAGAAGTCAGGCTTCATGCTACCGACGTTGAACTGCCAGTTTTCCAGTCCGGTGTAACGGACGAGAGCGTCTTTCAGTTCGAAGGAGCCGTTGGCCAGTTCCATATCGACTTCACCGTACCAGTCGGGAGTGATCTGGGTCTTCACGGCAAAACGGGCGCGGCGGATGCTGGCGCCTGAGCCAATCGGGTCGGCCCACTCCTGGGCACCGAAATAGTGACCGAAGTCAACCTGCACTCTGGAGTCAAACCAGAATTTGTAGTCTTTATCCTTTGATTCGAAGACAAGGATACCATCGCGATCGGATGGATACACTTCCTTCACATTCACTCTGTTGCCATACTGATCAACCACATTGTCAGTATTCTGGGCATAGGCCATTGTTCCAATGAACAATACTGCCAACATAAATGCAATTCTTTTCATTGTTTTGAATTTAAGTTAAACAATTAAAATATTATTATTTATTAAAATTAACACTAATTTCCCATCTTTCAAGGAACCAGAACATCACTTCCGTCTTATGGCAAGTATAGCTTAAGTCGTAACTGTCGTAAACATAACGGCTGCCATCGGAGAAGACAATGTCAAAGCTGAAGGGTTTGCAATTGGGGTCCTCGCTACGGAGGGTTCCGTTTTCCCTAAGATCCTCGGTGATGGTGGTCACTCTCAGGTCTTCAAGCAGTTCAGCGGGTTTTTCAATCACTTCATGACGTCCGGTGGTTTCATCATCGATGGTCACCAAAGCATGGTCGCCTTGTGGTTCGATATGGACTTTTGTGGAGATATAGGTAAAGTCGAACGATGCCAACCGATTCACTTCAACCTCCATTTTTTTCCATTGGTCGAGGCATGCGACGACTTCGGCAAATGCATCCCCGTAGCCATTCGGGCCGGCCATATAGCCTCCTGCACTGATGGAAGCTCCCGAGGCATATTTCACATAAAGACTCCAGGATTGTCCATCAAAGATTCGCATGGAAGGCTGATAGTTGCCTGAATACTTGTACATCTTGTGTTTCATCACAATCTGTTGGAGGCTGTCGAAAACCGAAGCGTCGTCGATGATGAATTCCTTCTCGTCGGGATAATCCTTATTGAAGAGGAAGTGGGTGCGTCCGTCCTTGGTCTTCTCCACGAGATACCTATAGCCATCGAAGCGACGCATTCCACCACCCTTATAGTATGAGAAATAGGTGATGGTGTCGTTTTCGTATTTGTCGCCTGACGACTGGCATCCAAAGAAGGATAAAATACTGGCTAAAACAACCATTATTTTCATTCTCTATCTATTTACTTGATTCCCAGTTTCTTGGCAATATCCTTCGGAAGGGCGTCCTTATGAACGACGATGTTCAGGGTCTTGTAGCGGACGAAGGCTTTGGAGACATACCATTTGCCGTGGTATTGTCCGGCGTCGCCCCAGCTGTTCTTCACGATGAAGTATTCGTTGCCGATTTGGTCTTTGGCGGTGCCGTAGATCAGCATGCCATGGTCGTCGCCTGTCTCATAGTTGTCGTAAGCGATCTGACGTTCTTTTTGGGTGACCCATTTCTGGGGAGTAGGTTGGTTCTGAGCCTCTTTACGGCGATCGGCGGCGCTCAGTCCCATCCAGTGGGCCATGTCGCTACCTTGCAGATCGGCTTCTTTGGCGTCGAGGTCGGGCAGCACGGCGATACCGGCCATCTTGCCACGGAGCCAGCCGCTTTCGCTCACGTCGGAGCCCCAGGCAATCGGGTAGCCTTTCTCGATGGCGTTGTCCATGACCTGCATGAACTCGTCGATAGGCAGGTTCCAGGCCTTGCCCCAGCGCCAGTTGTCCTGAACCTCGATGACGAAGGGTTCATAGAAGGGGTGATGGGTGAAGGAGGTGAGGTTGACATATTCGTCCATGTTGAGGCCGGTGGATTCGGCGAAGCTCATGGGGGTGTATTTCTTGCCATTATAGGTGAACTCGGTCGGAGGCACGCCAAGGTAAGCGTCGTAGATACCGGCCAGGCCTTTCTTCCACAGCGGGTTGCCATCGGGATCCATCTGGATCTTGCGGCTCTTGATGACGCCTTCGATGTAAGGATCGGTGACAGCGGTGAGTTCGTTGAAGTTGGAGAGGGAGTCACCGTGCATGGCACCGGCAGGCATCTCACAATCCGGGACGAGGCCATAATGCCTGATGGCATAGAGCACATCGCCGAAGGAACCACCTTGTGAGTACGACACGTCGCCGTGGGTACGGACAGCGGCCTGGGCACGGTCGAGGTAGGTCTTGTAAACGATGTACATTTCGGAGAAGTCGTATTCGGGTTTGCCCATGCGGAGCAGTTCTGCCTCGAAGAAGGCCAATGTCGAGTAGCACCAGCAGGTACCGGCTTGAGCCTGGTTCTTCACTGAGGTGACAGGTAATTCCTTGATGGTTTCAAACTTGAAGCCTTCATCTTGTTTCTCTTCCGGTTTGGGTTGCGGTTGAGCCACGGCGGCAACGCTGAGCATCACGGCGGCGGCAGTCAAAAAATGTCTGATTTTCATTTTGTTAAAATGTTAAATAAATGAATTGTTTGTTTTTTATTGTTTATTGTATATTGTATCGTATTCTAACTTTTAACTTTTATCTCTTATCTCTTAACTTTTATCTTCTTCGCCATATCCTTCGACAGCGCGTCCTTGTGCAGTGTGAAGAAAATGGTGTATTGGCGGAGATACTGTTCAGAGCAATACCAGTAACCTTTATAAGGTCCCCTGTCGCCCCAGGAGTTCTTGATCTTGTAGTATTTATTGCCGTTCTGGTCCTTGGCGATACCCACCACCAGCATGCTATGGTCGTCGCCGGCATCCCAGTTGTCGTAGGCCTTCTGGTGGTCTTCGTCGGTCACTTTCTTCTCGGCGACGATCTCTTCCCAGAGGGTGGCCTCGGGATCTTCGGGAACGATGCCGATGCCGGTCTTGCCCGAGAATCCTTTGTTGCTCACGTCTTGGGCCCAGCCAAGGGTATAGCCGTGCTCAAGGGCATAGTCCACAGCGCCCATCAGCTCATCAAGAGGCATATTGTATGCGGGTGTCCAGGTCCAGTTGTCGGGGATCTCCACCACGTGAGGTTCGTAGTAAGGCTCACTGGTGAAGGAGCATATCTCAATGTAGTTGGCGGGGTCGATCGGGTAAGCTTCGGCAAACGACTTGGCGGTGTATTTCTTGCCATCCACGGTGAAGTCTTCCGGCACATCGCCGAGATAGGCGTCGAGCACGCCCTGCAAAGCCTTAGGATAGGCAGGAGAGAGCTTTTTGTTGCCGTTTTTGATGACGGCACGGGCAACGCTGCCAATCACTTCGTTCATCTCGCTGTGCATGTGACGGTCCTCGCCGATCACCTTGCCGGTATAGTCGGCCTCGGGCATCATGCCGTATTTGTTGATCATATATAGCACGTCACACACCTCACCGCCTTGGCCGAGGGTGCTGTTTCCATGCATACGAACGAACTTGGCCACCTTCTCCGACCAGGCGTTACGGACGACGAACATTTCCGAAAGATTGAATTCCTTACCATACATTCGTAGAATTTCAGCCTCAACAAAACCGATACCTGCAAAGCACCAGCAGGTTCCTGAGCTGCCTTGGTTATCGACGGCGGTATGCGGAACGTTTAGGGTTTCGGTGATTTGATACACCGGTTCTTTTCTTCGTTGGCATCTTGAGCGAGTGCCACGCTACCCACACCCAGCAGGAGGGTGACGGCAAAAAACTTAAAAAATCTGCTCATTTTCATTATTTTTTAAACTGATTATTTCACAATTACTTTCACCCTGGCGTTGCCGTTTCCAAGGATGTAGAGCCCTGGGGTCAGGTTGAATTCGCCGTACAGGGTCTGTTTTTCCGAGGCGACCACACGTCCCAGAAGGTCAAACACCGTGATGTCGGAAGGTTGCTCACAAGTCACCAACAGACGTCCGTTGCTACACCAGGCCTTCAACGGCATTACCTGCTCCTCATCCACTCCTGCGAAGCCCGAGCAATAGAGGGTGAACTCGGTATCGCGGTCAGCGCTGATGATGGAGCATGAGAGCCATTGGCTCTTGAGCGTCATGTCGGCACCTGAGGTATAGCCCATGCCTTCGTCGACAACAGTCTGCCAGAAAGGTTCGAGACCCAGCACGGTGTGAACATCGACCGAGGGCCCGTAGCGATTCTCATAGACATCGCGAACAACCCAGTCCACTTCATTGAAGACGCTTCCTGTCTTACTCAGCAGGTTGCCTTCTGCGTCATATTCATATACCCATTTGCTATCGAGGACCATGTCGCCGCCGCCGAACCATCCTGAAGCCACATAGCAATACTCAGCCAGAAGCTCGCCGTCTTCATATTCGAAATCGTAACGATAGTTGTCTCTCCATTGGTTGGCGTTGGGTCCCCAGCCACCCTTGGATTGGATGAGGAGACTGGTGCATCGATGTTCTTCGTCATAGGAATAAAGGTTCCTTCGGGATTCTCTCCAGTTTCCATTCCGGATGGTGTAATACAGGCTGGTGTCGACCGATCCGGCCTCGTCATAGGAGTACTCGTATTTCGAGCTTTCGACCCATGAGGTATCGCCTTTGACATAGTTCATGACAAGGGTCAATTGACCGAGGTCGTCATATTGATAATCGGTCCAGGAAGAGGGGGTCAATACGGTGTCTTCGGCGACTGAGGTGATCGTCCCCAAGAGTTTTTGGAAGCCAGTGGTATACTGATAAGCCTTACCTCCCGAGAGGGTCCACAATCCATTCTCCCAGCTATAGGTCTCGTCCAAGATCACCGAATCTTCCTCGTAATAAGTAAATATTTTCTTGAATCGGGTCCAGTCGAAATCGTTCGATCCGACCACGCTGTCGAGTTTCTGGGTAAAGTGGACAGGTTCCTGGGCGGTCACATTCATTGCGCACATCAGCGCCATCACAAAGAATATATGTTTTTTCATGGATTTCATTTTTTAGAAGGTTTTCATCAGAACGAGTTTCTGGACCATCTCACCGTGGTCGGTGTTGATCTTGACGAAATACACGCCGGGTTTCTGGCCGTTGAGGTCAAGCACTGCCTCGTCGCCAGCTGTCTGGCAGCTGATGACCTTTTGTCCGGTGAGGCTAAAGACGTTGACTTCCCGAATGCCTTCGGCTTTTACGAGAGTCGTCCCATTGCTGGGGTTGGGCATGAGAGTCATGCCTGCCGACGAGGTCTCATCGACGGTGTAATGGGCATAGAATGCCTTATAGGAGGGACTTGACTCCACTCCGTTGAGCACGCCTGTCACCTGAAAATAGGCAGGTTCACCATCGGCGGCAAGCACATATTGGGTCTCGGAGATACCATCGGCGATGCGTTCCCCGTTGCGATACACGTTATAGGTCTCGGCCAGCATGGCCACTTCCCATTTCAGTATCAGGTTGCCTTCTTGTTCATCGAGGGTCAGGCCAGAGGGCATGTGAGAACGGTTCACTTCAATGAAATGTTGGTCAGGATGTTTCAGCGAGCGGGCTTGCGAAGATGAGATATAGCCCCGATCGCGATAGACGGCTATCAGATAATAATAGTAAGTATTGCCGTCGTCCACACTGAAGTTGTCGGTATTGGAGTTCGCATTTACCCCCAAGGTCTTAATACGCTTGTATTCACCGTCCTTGGGTTTACGATAAAGCTCGTAACCAGCCAACAAGTCGTTTTGTTCCGGAGCGGTCCAAGTTATCTTGATTTTGCCGTTTTCAAGGATTTCAAAGTCGAGGTCTTTCGGCGCGCCCAGTTCGCTTTCGGCGACGGCACTGACCGTGTTCGACGGGTCGCTCTCTCCTTCTGGCGAGAAAGAGGACACGCTATAGGTGTGCATGTTTAGGGCTGCCAGTTCGTCGGTGAAGGTAGTGGTGCCATGCACCATGGTATAGAAGTAACCGTCACGATAAATGATATAGAGGGCATCGGGGTTGGTGGATCCCTTCCATTGGAGGACCACATTGTCGCCAACCACTTCCGCTTCCAGTTCGGAAGGTGTTTCAAGCTCGTTTTCTTGGCCGCAGGTGTTCACTGTCTCGAAAAACAGCCCTTGGGGCATCAAGGTCGAGGGGCCTTCATAGGCGAACACGGTCTGTCCCGCGGCGTCGATGACTTCCAATCCTACCTGAATGCTGTCGGTCGGGGCTTTCCAAACGAGGCTGGTCCTGCCCACGGGCACTTCGACTTCGAACGACTCTTCGGATCGGCTGGCTGTCAATTCGGCCAGGACCACTCCCGAGGAGTTGATCAGGGTCAGCACACCATTGCCCCAGCCCGTCTCCTGATCCGCTGTAAGGTTCACCTTCCAGTTGCAGGCGGGACCGAGGTTGATGCCGTTGGCATGGGCCTTACGTCCGTCGACACCTTGATAGACGGCATGCACCGTATAGTTGACCGTGATGGGCAGCCCTGCTTCATCCACGAAGGTCATCGTCTCCCCAGGCACAGGACTGTCGAAGCTCTTTATGGCGACGCCATCACGCATGACCACCAATTCGTCGATCGACGCCATTGGAGCGCCTTCGACTGTGGCGACAGGATTGGTCCAGGTTAGCGTGACTGAGAATCCCTCGTCACCGTTGGGGACTGCGGTGAAATAGTCTGGGGCTTTGGAAACGTTCACGAACACCTCGGCAGGAACGAAGTTGGCGATAAAGGCTTGGCCTGAGTTGAAGGCATAGCTGGAGACGTTGAGTTCATCGATGGCGAAGAAGCCGTCGCCCGAGCCGCTCCATCCCCAATTGAAGTGGAACAGGTCGTTCTCGTCGTAGCCGTCGCACACGAAGGCGTGACCTCCATTGCCGTCGACATCGCTACCCGAGTAGTAGACAGGCCATCCCATGTCGAACTGGTTTTTCAGCTGGGCTTGGAACTCACCCAAGGAGAGATAGTCGCGGTACACCAGGCGGCAGCAATTGGTATAGCCGAAATACTTCAGCACGGCGTCCGGCACATCTTCCGAATAGGCGCCGCTACCATCGGTGCCATAGCCCATATCAACGGCGACGCCACAGTGATACATGAACATGGCGATGGCGTCGATATTCTCAATCGGCGACTGCTCGTTGATGGAATTCGGCATCAGGTCATAATTGTACTCAGCTTCGGAAAAGTTGGCCGAGAGTTCACCGTATTGATAATGGGTATAGGAATGCTGTCCGTAACCGTGGGTGGGATGTTTCCAGAAGTTCATCACCTGCGACATGGCGGTAGCCACGCAACCCGCATAGGTCCGTCCCCCTTCCGAAGGGCAGAACTTGTTGTAAGGAGCGTTCTGGTTCCATTTGGTCTTAACCAAATAGAAGGCTTTGCGTTCTCCGTCACGCAGAGGATCGCCGCCAAGCAGGCGCTGCCACTCGTCGGCAACCTCGTCATACTGACGCATGGACGCCTTGAGAGCAGCATCTCGGCCTTGGCTGAGATTCTCGAGATAATACATCATCTCAGGTGAAGGATTCTCCAGGGGGAACACACCTTCTTCAGAATAACCCACAATGGGACGGAAACGGTCGTCGGAAGAGACGATGACAAAACCCGTTTGCCCGACATTGAACACAAAATAAGCATCCGAAATCATCACCAAATCCAGCGAATTGCTCCGCGATGACTCGGCAAAAGCCGTTTGGGCAAAGCCTTGTGCCACTTTCCGTGCAGTGCCCACCTCTATTGGAGCCCCAATCATCTGACTGAAACTCAATATGATAAGCAACAGTGTAAAGAATCTTCTATTCATAGGACATTTCGTATATAATATAAGGTGTCAAAATTAGTATTTTTTTCGTTTAAAAATCCAAATATTAAAAAAAATTATAAAATCGAAAGTATTTATACTTATAGTAAGTATATTTACTAATTTTTGTAATTTTGCCGGACTAAACAAAGAAACCATGGGAAAATACAAGTTGATGAACGTGGCCGACGGCCGCATTTTTGACGACAAGGGATGGATTTTGGACGACCCCGAGGGCAAGGCTCCGAGCCTTGTGAGGGCTGTCTTTGAGCAAAAGCAGCTGCATGTTGGCGACGATAGTCTCGGGCTGTACAAGTTCGCCGACTGGATGCCTATCCAGCGACTGTTGGAGAATCCCTCCTGCCCCATTACTTACAAGAGCGAGAAGCTGGCCAAGAAGTTGGGACTGAACAGCCTCTACATCACTTTCAGCGGTTGGTGGCCCGAGAGGGGCGCCCGTATGACCACCTGTTCGTTCAAGGAGACCGAGGCCTATTCGGTATGCGCCCGGTTAGGCGAAGGGCAGAAGGACCAGGTGCTTGTGGTGGCCTCGGCAGGCAACACCGCCAGGGCCTTTGCCAAGGTGTGTTCCGACAACGGGATTCCGTTGCTCCTTTGCGTGCCGCAGGACAACATCAAGGCCTTATGGTTCGACAAGCCGCTGAATCCCTGTGTGAAGTTGTTCACCACTGCTTCGGGCAGCGACTATTTCGACGCCATCCAACTCTCCAACTTCGTCTGCGAGCTCCCGGGCTTCCTTGCCGAAGGCGGCGCCAAGAACATCGCCCGACGCGACGGCATGAGCACCACCATGATGTCGGCCGTGACCACCATCGGGCGCATCCCCGACTTTTACTTCCAAGCCGTGGGTAGCGGCACTGGCGCCATCGCCGCCTGGGAAGCCAACCTGCGTTTCATGGAAGACGGCCGTTTCGGCCAAAACAAAGCCCGCCTCATCGTCTCACAGAACAAACCCTTCGTACCCATGTACGTCGCATGGCGCAAGGACTCGCGCGCGCTGTTGCCCTACGATGCCGACCAGGCACGCCGCGATGCCGCCGAGATATGCGCCCCCGTGCTCTCCAATCGCAAGCCGCCGTACTCACTGGCGGGTGGACTTTACGACGCGCTGAAAGACACCGACGGCGACATCCTCGCCGTGAGCAACGAGGAAGCCCAGGCTGCCAAGGCCCTGTTCCTCGAGACCGAAGGCCGCGACATCTACTCCGCAGCCGGCGTCGCCCTCGCCTCGTTGGTGCAAGCCATCAATAATAATAAGGTGAAACCCGACGACGTCGTCATGCTCAACATCACCGGCGGAGGCGAAAAAGAGTTCCAAGAAGCCCATCAGCTCTTCCATTTGGAACCCGACCACATCTTCCCAATCGCCTTTACCAAAGAGGATGTAGCCGAGGTCGCCAACCGAATTTTCAAAAAATAATTCGGAAATTTTTAAAGAAATGGTTGTACAATCAAAAAAAGTTGTAATTTTGCAGTCCGAAATTTTAGAGACATGTACGCAATTGTAGAAATAGCTGGACAGCAGTTCAAGGTGACGAACGGACAGTACATTTTCGTCAACCGTCTGCAAGAAGAAGAAGGAAGCAAGGTCTCCTTCGACAAAGTATTACTGATTGACAACGAAGGCGCAGTTAAAGTCGGCACTCCCACCGTTGATGGTGCGAAAGTCGAGGCTACCATTCAGGAACACCTGAAAGGCAAGAAAGTCATCGTCTTCAAGAAAAAGAGAAGAAAAGGCTATCAGACCACTAACGGCCACCGTCAGTATCTGAGCAAAGTCGTCATCGACAACATCATTATGTAATTAACCCGAAAAAACAGATAAGTTATGGCACACAAGAAAGGCGTAGGTAGTTCCGAGAACGGTCGTGAGTCAGCTAGCAAACGACTCGGAGTGAAGATTTTCGGTGGACAAGCAGCCATCGCAGGCAACATCATCGTGCGTCAGCGCGGCACCAAGCACAACCCTGGCAAGAACGTCGGTATGGGTAAAGACCACACCCTCTATGCCAAGTGCGACGGCATCGTTGAGTTCGTGAAAAAGAAAGACAACAAGTCATTCGTCTCCGTCGTCCCGGTGGAAGGCGTGATCGTTGAATAAGATTTTTTCATAGACATACATTTTTTTACCGGCTACCTTGTTTGATAGCCGGTTTTTTTCGTTTATTTTTGCGGAAATTTTCAAAAAGCACTACATCATGTTAGTAATATCCTATATCCGTGAACACAGAGACGAGGTGATTGAGCGCCTGGCCATCAAGAACTTCACCAATGTCGCCCTCATCGACGAGATTTTGAAACTCGACGACGAACGCCGCGCCACCAAGAAACAATGCGACGAGACCCTGGCAGCCCTCAATGCCAACGCCCGTACCATCGGCGACCTCTACAAACAAGGTAAAGCCGCCGAAGCCAACGAACTGAAGGCAAAGAACAATGAGATGAAGGAACTCGCCAAGACCCTCAACGATCGTTACGAGGAACTCCAACAAATCATCCAGACCAAATTGGTCGAGATCCCCAACACCCCACGCATCGACGTGCCCAAAGGCACCTCAGCCGCCGACAACGTCAACGTGCACCAGGAAGGCGACATGCCCCAACTCTACGAAGGCGCCAAGCCCCACTGGGAGCTGCTCAGCCAATACAACCTGGCCGACTTCGACCTCGGCAACAAGGTCACCGGCGCCGGCTTCCCCTTCTATAAAGGCAAAGGGGCCAAACTGCAGCGCGCCCTCATCAACTTCTTCCTCGACGAAGCCAGCGCCGCAGGCTATAACGAGACCCAACCACCCGTCGTGGTCAACGAAGCCTCAGCCTACGCCACCGGACAGCTACCCGACAAGGAAGCTCAGATGTACGCCGTTCCGCTCGATGGCTTCTACCTCATCCCCACCGCCGAAGTGCCGCTGACCAACATGTTCCGCGACACCATCGTCAAAGAGGAACAGCTGCCCATCAAGACCGTGGGTTACTCCAACTGCTTCCGCCGTGAGGCCGGCTCCTACGGAAAGAACGTCCGTGGATTGAACCGCCTGCACCAGTTCGACAAAGTGGAAATCGTGGAGATCGCCAACCCCGTCGGCAGCTACGACCGCCTCGAGGCCATGAAGAGCCACGTGGCCGGCCTGCTCCGCAAACTGGAACTGCCCTTCCGCATCCTGCACCTCTGCGGCGGCGACATGAGCTTCACCTCAGCTACCACCTACGACTTCGAAGTGTGGTCGGCTGCCCAACAGCTCTGGCTCGAGGTCAGCTCCGTCTCCAACTTCGAGACCTTCCAAGCCAACCGCCTCAAGCTCCGCTTCAAGGACAAGAACGGCAACATCCAACTCGTGCACACCCTCAACGGCAGCGCCCTCGCCCTGCCCCGCATCGTGGCCGCACTGCTCGAAGACCATCAGACACCCGAAGGCATCGTCATCCCGAAAGCCCTTCAAAAATACACTGGCTTTGACATCATTTCGTAACATCATAGCAGTTCTCTTCCTGCTCATGGCATTCTCCTGCCAGAGCAGGAAGGAACCCATTGCCCAGCTTCAAGAACAGCTGCGCCGCGACAGCGTGCTCCTTTCTGAAATCCAACAGAAATACCCCGACAACATCCGATCCAACTTCAGCTGGTGTGACTCGATGCTACAGTACCTGCCTGAGGAACAAATCGACGAGTGCTTCCCCGTGCTCAACCTCGCCCACGCCTACCTCAGCCAGTTCGACGACATGCTCCCCGTGATGCAACATGATCTCAGCTACACCCGCCAACAACTCGTCAACCTGAAGAACGACATCGACACCCACTTCGTCAACGACTCGCTCGCCGCCATCTATCTGGCTGACGAGACCGCCGTGGCCGACACCCTCCACAACCGTATCCTCTATTTCCAAGACCGTCTCTCAAGCCAGGACAAAGAGCTGAAAACGCTGCGCAAAACCATCAGCAAAGCCACATCGAGATGAGGAAGACGGTGCTTCTGTGTTTGCTCGTGATGCTGATCGCATCCTCCGTCATGGCCCAGACCAAAGAGACCCGGGCCAAGATCGAACAGATTAGCGTCTATGTGAGCGAGGGCAAGACCAACAAAGCCGACAAACTCTTCAACGAGATCCTCCGCGACCTTCCCGACAACCGTAACGTCATCCTTGGCATCGCCAACATGCTGCGTGGACGCATGCTCAACGACTATGCCCTAGCCGTCCTCACCAAAGGAGCTGAGATCAACACAGACCACGACCCTTTCTACATGGAACGCGCAAGTGTTTGCCAGTCGATGAACAACTACCAGCAGGCCTTCGAATACTACTTCCTTGACCTCGAAGTCAACCCCGACCACTTCGCCACGGTGAAAAACCGGTTCCAGACCCTGCTCCTTTACGATGTCAACAAAAGCATCGCCGATGAGATGCGCATCGCCCTCCTGCAGAAAAACCAAGAACATCCCGACAACGACGAATACGCCAAACTGCTGATCTGGTATGCCCTCCAAGAAGAGGACTACGACATCGCCTTGGCACAGAGCAAGAGCCTCGACCGACGCACCAACGACCAAGACGGACAGATTCTCACCATCGCACAGATATGCCTCAACAACGGCCAATACGACCTCGCCAAAGACGGCTTCGAATACATCATCGCCAAAGGCAAGATCTGTCCTTTCTACGGCAACGCCGTCATCGGGGCCATCGAAAGCGAAAACGAGCAGTACCGCGCCAACCCATCCACCGACCGCAAAGCCTACGAACGTCTGAGCCGACGTATCCAAGATGCCTATGTCGACGTGGGATCTAATGATTACCCCGACCTCGCGGTAATCCATGCCGACATCATGGCGTATCATCTCGACCAAAGCGATCAGGCTGTTGATTTGTTACTTCAAGCTATCGAATTGACCCACAATAAGATACAACAAAGCAACCTAAAACTCAAGCTGGCCGACATCTACCTCTTCAGCGACGAGGTTTGGGAGGCCACGTTGCTTTACAGCCAAGTGGACAAGACCATGAAAGAAGAGCCCTTGGGGCACGAAGCCCGGTTCCGCAATGCCCGTCTCCGTTATTTCATCGGCGAGTTTGCCTGGGCACAGACCCAACTCAATGTGCTCAAGGCGGCCACCTCCAAACTTGTCGCCAACGACGCCATGAGCCTGGCGCTCATCATAGGCGACAACCTTGAAGCCGACACTACCGGCACTGAGCTGCGGCGCGTGGCACGGGCCGACTACAAGATCTATCAGCACAAAGAAGACCAGGCATTGCTCATCCTCGACTCCATCAGCGTTGATGGCAACGAGATCAGCAAGCCCCATGCCTTGTGTCGCATTGCCGAGATCAAGGAGGCCAACCACGATTATATTCTGGCCGACAGCCTCTATCTGCGCGTGGTGAACGAGTTCCCCGACAGCTACATGGCCGACGATGCCCTGATGAAGGCCGCCCTCATCGAGCACCAGCAACTGAAAGACAAGGAGGCCGCCAAGCGGCATTATGAACAACTGATCGACCAATACCCCACCAGCCTCTATATCGCCCAAGCGAAGAAAAACTATAGAAAACTATGAATGCGGAATGCGAAATGCGGAATGTTAAGCCAAAGAAGGCCTTAGGTCAACATTTTTTGACCGACCAGAACATTGCCCGAAAGATTGTGGAGCAGCTCTCCCCCGAGGTGGAGACCGTCATTGAGGTGGGTGCCGGCATGGGTGTGCTCACCCAGTATATGGTTGACGACATCCGCGACAAGTTCTACGTCATCGAGATCGACCACGAGTCGATCGACTATCTGAAGGCCCACTTCCCCACCCTTGGCGACCATCTGGTGGAGGGCGACTTCCTGAAGGCCGACCTCAGTCGGTTCGGACAGGGCAACATGGCCATCATCGGCAACTTCCCCTACAACATCAGCAGCCAGATCTTCTTCCAGGTGTTGAAATACAAGGAGCAGGTGGTTGAGGTGGTGGGCATGGTGCAGAAGGAGATGGCCGAGCGTATGGCTGCTAAGGAAGGTAGCAAGACTTACGGCATCTTGAGTGTGTTGATGCAGGCTTGGTACGACATCGACTACCTCTTCACGGTACACGAGAACGTGTTCAATCCCCCGCCCAAGGTGAAGTCGGCTGTCATCAAGATGCGACGCAACGCTGTCACCGACTTGGGCTGCGACGAGAAGCTGTTTGTCACCATTGTCAAGCAGGCTTTCAACCAACGCCGCAAGACCCTCCGCAACTCGTTGCGCACGCTGCTCAGTCCCGACATCATCGCCGACGAGGTATTCAACAAGCGGCCCGAGCAACTCTCGGTAAAAGAGTTTATTGATTTGACGAATCTGATTGGGAATCCATCTTCCACTCACTGATTCCCCTTTCCTCGCTGCTGAAGCACACGCCTATCTTGAACAGCTTGCGAGGGTCGGCTTTGAACGGTGCCGCGTATTCCTTCTCCTCAATTTGTTTCAGGGCTTCGTCGGCGCTCTTGTCGACCTTCAGCTCGAGGATGTAGACGTAATCCTTGGTCTGGATGGTCACGTCCATGCGTCCTTTGCTCGTATGGCGTTCCACTTCCACATAGAAGCCCAACAGCTTGAAGATGGTCAGCAGCGAATTCTGGAAATAGACTTCCAACTTGCCCGTGAGTTGGTAGTCGCCGTCGGCGTAGAAGGCCTGGAGGAGCGTCATGAACTCCTCGGCGTCGCCACCTTCCACCGCCTTGATAAACCTCACGATGTTGAACGAGCCGTGTCGGTTGCCTCCACTGTAATAGACAGCCATGAACCGGACAAAGCCTTGTTCAACCTCCTTGTTGGGGAAGCCGAGCTCGTACGCCTCCAGGCGCGAGTCGTAGTCTTTGATGGTCAGGTACCCGCTTTGGAAGAACAGCGGTATGGGGTCGCTGTACATCGCGTCGATGGCGGCGAGATCCTCGGCGGTCTTCGGCTCCGTGGAGAGTCGGGCCAGGGGGTAGTCGCATTGCCTGATCACCTCCACCAAGAAGTTGGGCGTTCCGGTGGCGAACCAGAAGGCATTCAGGGAATTCATGGCGAAGGCGTTGATGATGCTGAAGGGATTGTAGACGCTCACCGAGATGTCGCGAGAGAAGTGATAGCCGTCATAATGTTCTTTCAGCAGGTCCAGCATCTCCGGGCGGCTTGCTTTCATGGCGGCGGCGAACTCGTCGATGCTTTCCGAAAAGGCGGTTTCCAGTTCCTGTTGGGTGAAGCCGCAGATGTCGGCGTAGCTGGGGTCAAGCGAGATATCCCACAGGTTGTTCAGTCCGCTGAAGATGCTCAGGTGCGAAAACTTGGTCACGCCCGTGAGCATGGCGAAGCGGATGTATTCGTCGCAGCTCTTGATGTTGGAATAGAAGGCCTTTAAAGTTTGTCTGTACTCCTCTTGGAGTTCCGGCTTGCCGATGGCTTCGAGCAGGGGTTTGTCGTATTCATCGACGAGGACCACCACTTTCTTGTGCGGCGACCTTTTGGCCGACTCCATGATCACACGCTCAAAACGTGCGGCAACGGGCAAAGGTTTCTCATCGGGTTCGCAAAACTCTTTTTCCCATCGGTCGAGATGGGTGTTGAGCCGTCCGACCAGGGCTTCTTTGGTGTCGTATCTTTCAGCGTTAAGATCCAGATGCAGCACTGGATACTGTTTCCAATCCTTCTCCAGTTGGGCGATGGCCAGTCCCTCGAACAGTTCCTTTTTCCCTTGGAAGTAGGCTTTCAGCGTTGAGAGCAGCAGGCTCTTGCCGAACCTGCGGGGCCGGCTCAGGAAATAGCACGAGCCTCGCGACACCAGCCGATACACGTGGGCCGTCTTGTCGACGTAGGCGAAACCCTCGGTCTTGATCTTCTCAAAAGTCTGAATGCCAATGGGATAATTCATATCTTCTTCACTGTTTCCATTGGCAAAGTTAATAGGTTTTTTCATTGCGGACAAATGTTTGATGGGTTATTTCGCCAGCAAAGATAAAACAATATTCTTATATTTTCTATTAATTCGATTAATTCTTGTCAATATTGATATTGATAATATTAATTAATATTCCGCACCAGCCTCACCGAGGCACCGTATTCGCGGTTGTTGGCGTCGATGTCGCGGTCTTTGCCCTCATAGAAGAAGTACATCGTATAGGCCATGTCCTCGGAGTTAGGGTTGGAGGCCCAGTACACGCCGCCGCTGTGGATGTAGGCGATCTGTGTGCCTTCCACGCGGATGCCCGCTGCGGGCAGGAACACCACGCCCGCTTCCTGCAGTACCGTCCAGTCGGCTGCGCCGACGGCGTTGTCGGCGAAGTTGGCCGAATAGTGGTCGGGGTTGTTGAAGCTGACCGATCCGTCCCAATCGTCGGGGAAGACGAGCATGCCGTTGTTGCCGTCGACGCAGGCGTTGGCGAAGCGGATGCCCGAGGCGGTGGCACGGCTTCCCAGGAGGTAGCCCCACTCGCTGCTGCGCATGGTGCGCCAGCCGCCGTTCTCGGCGTTGTCGCCGTTGCTGATGGCGTTGTAGCCCCAGTCGGCCTGTCCCGAATGGTCCGAAAGGCTCTGGGTGTAACCTCCGTAGCCGTAATAGTCGTGGAATTGCGTGCTGGTGCTCCAGGGCTGGTAGGCGTTGGCGCCGTGGTCGTAGCCGCTGGTGCCCCATCCGAAGAGGTCGATCCAGCCGTCGTAGGCCTCGCCGATGTTGGCGTTGCCCTCGCCGACGCAGTCCGTCTGTTTCTCGGCGAAGCGCCATGTGTCGGTGGAGGCTTGGTATTGCAGGTTGCCCTGGCTGAAGCGCACCTTGAGGGTGTCGCTCACGGTGAAGACGCCGTTCAAGATGCCTTGGGAAGCGGCAGGCACGAGGGTGTCAGGAGTAGGTTCGTCAGGAGTAGGTTCGTCAGGAGTAGGTTCGTCCGGTTCGGGAACGACGGGGTCGGGCTTGCAGCCCACAAGGGCCGCTGCAATCAACAGGGCCAAAAGGAAGAGTTTTGATGGTTTGTTCATGGTGTGATTATTCTTTTTTGATTAATTGTTTTTGTTGTATGTGCATACGGTGGTCACATGTGAATGTGCTTCATCGTCTCGGTGGGTGGGAATTACATTTGGCCAACTTTTGGAGTATAAATTAGTTTTATAGAAGGCTACATTATCATTAAACAATAGTTTAAAATAGTTTATGTCTTTTTTCTAAAAACTTGTTTGTTGAAATATTTGTCAGATTAAGTATTTCTTCACATACTATCACAAATTGTTGAAGATGCCTCTCTGAAACATTTTTGATCGGCAATAACACTTCATATCGCACTGATTCATCATTTGCCAGAATTTTCAACGAAATAGAACTTGGGTCATAGATAATATCTGTTTCTTGAGTGTACATTCCAGACAAGATATTAAATGACGACAAACCCATACACATTTCTACAATCCTATTAAAATCGGTTTTTGTGATCTCAAACAATGTGTCAGCGTTTGTCAAAAGAAGCGTGCTAGGGTCATTTTCATCAATATAAGGATAATCCTTAATCCCAACGAAATAAGCGTTACATCGCTTATCACAAAACATTGTTATTCTTTGGTTTTCCTTAATGACAAAAGAATGCTTTGTCAAACAAATTTGTACTGCGTCATATTGACAAACCCCTTTTATGGTCATTGCCATAAAGACATATAATAAAACTAATTGTTTACTTCTCATAATAATTTGGTTGTTTAAAAACCATATAACATAAATATGTAAACTTAATCCTGTCCTTTCGTGACGCTAAGTTACCACTTTTTCTTTTGTCTTTCAATTACCCACTACATAAATCTCCAGATCAGGAATGCTGTGAGGATTGAACGTGGCGTCGAACAATGTGGTGCGGTCGATATAGAGCCGTTCCAGCATTTGGCAGTTGATCATGTTGGGGATGACAAGCAGGCCACCGCTGCCTGCCACATTGAGTTCCTTCAGCTCAGTGAGTTGGGCCAGGCTGACGGGCAGTTCTCGCAGGAGATTGGTCCCTATGTAGAGAAACTCCAGCGACTTCAGCTCTCCGATGTCGTTTGGCAGGTGATGGAGCGCGTTGTGGGTGAGGGAAAGGTATTCCAGATTCTTTAACTTGCATAGCTCTTCCGGCAGTGAGTCGAGGCTGTTGTAGTCCAACTCCAACTGTCTCAGGTTTTTGAGTTGGCCTATCTCAGGGGGCAGTGATTTGAGATTATTATGTTTTAGAGAGATGATCTCCAGTTCGGCAAGCTCGCCGATAGTTGGTGGGATGTAGGTGAGATGGTTGGAGCTGACGACCAGTTTCTTAAGGTGTTTCAATTGGCCGATTTCCTCAGGCAGCGAGTCGAGGCCGTTGCGGAAGAGGTAGAGCGTTTCTGCGTTGGGGTTGGCGTTGATTTTCTCCGCCAGACGGCTGGCGTTGCGGTACATGATGCGGATTTTCTTATTGCCTTGTGTCGGATGCTTGACCGAAGCGCATGAGAAGCACGCTAGTAGAATAGCCATCGTAAAAATGCCAATGCCTAGTTGGTAAACGGGACGGAAGCAATTGAGTTTTTTCATGTTATTCTATTATTTTTTTGTTTTTCTTTTTTTCCTTTTTTACACTATAAGTATTCAAGCATTGGTCGTATTTTGCTTTTAATTCAGGACGAACATTTACATACCCAATACTTATATTGTCAATCAAAACATCCCTCCAACACAAAGAATCCGCATTCATTCCCGATAGTTCAAAAGTATCCGGCAGAATATGATAATACTCCATCCCCAATGCATCATTAATAGATTTGCATAATTCTCTGTTTTGAAATCTATATTCAAATATACTATCACCTAACGATTCAATATTGTTTGTGTTTTCGTTATAGTAATAATTTGAAATGTAAAAAAAAGAAGAATCGGGATAGCAATAACATTTTTCAACTTCTTCGATGGTGTTGTACATTTCTATGTGGCCACCTTTTATTATTTCCATTGATATATAATATATGGAATTACTAATTGGTTCCCCAATATTAAAATAGAAAAAGTACCTGTCTGTTTTACATGAAAACAATCCTAACAGCAAAACTGCAATAAATACTTTCCTATATCTTTTCATGACGATTAGTACCAAAATGGATGAATTGGGGAGTTATTATCTGTAACAATTTTTACTAATGATGTCTTTGTTTGGTAGTGAGTTCTTACTGGATAACCAAGCTGGATCCGAAGACTGTTCTCTCTATAACTGGCCTGCCATTCCGTTCGAGATAGTCCTTGTTCTTTTTTGTTATCAAGAAGACCCCTGTTTGAATCAAGAGCATGAAATAACTCATGAGCCAAATCAGTATGACTGTTTTTTGCCAAACCATCTGTGGTATGTAAAAGTGCTCCTGATGGATTCCAAAGCACCTTGCCTCCAGACCCTCCTGTTAAATCGACTCCTTCAGCTTGGAACAGATTAGCTATAACAGCATTTGAAAGTATTTTATTAGCATAGGCTTTATTATGTTCATTATAAAGGAAATGGTTCTCATAACTTTGTTCAATACTGAACATATTATTTGAAGATTGAAGCTCCGTCAACATATTCCTCCCTTCCTCACTTTGATTTATTGTTTTCAACGCTTCTAGAGCTATAGCGGTTGTAAGCCTGCGAGTTCTGCTCGTCCTGGATTACCACGTCGGGCGAGAGCATGCGGCCGAGGATGGGATCGTAGAGACGGCCGTTCATGTTAATCAAGTCAAAATCATCATAATGCTCATGGAGGGTGTAGCCACGGTCGAAGGTGTGGCTCACGTTGTCGTAGCCGAAGTTAGTGGTGTTGCGCCGGCGGCCCCAAGGGTCATAGCTCAGCCGCTCCACGGTGTTGCCGTGGACGGTGGCCGTGAGGCTGCCTTG
>JAEEGH010002677.1_pt1 | contig 47806 bp, 41 predicted proteins | sample 9134181 | NCBI WGS metagenome assembly JAEEGH01 (sample SAMN16246544, study PRJNA631951) | gut metagenome | biome: gut microbiome; feature: rumen; material: DP-attached | host: Bos | place: Iran: Karaj | collected 2018-10
CCCTTGGGCCTGGAAAAGTTTTTATTGGCTGGCACAGACGGCAAAAAGTTTTTGAAAAAATCCGAGGAATAAGGCACCTGGTACTTGCAGAATACGGCTTGCACTAACTTTGCGACGGAAAAAGTAAGTGTACTCGCTTCGCCCGGAAAAGGCATAAATGAGGAAGTCGGAATAAGAACAATTCAGTGACAGATACGATAAGGAGGATGCTCGACAGTCAACTGCTCATTGGGGGCACGTCATGGTTATCAGACGGAGAAGTACAAAGCGAAGATATAGCGTATCATTCATATTCATCAGGAAGTATGGTAAACGAAGGATGCTCATTGACATGCTAAAGAGGCAATGCTCTGGAAGGTTACAACAGAAGATAGGGGAAAAGCGATTAGGATTTTCAGCAATGCGATCTGTAAGACAGCTGCATGAGAACTCCTGCCGGAAAGTAAAGAGGAAAAGAATGAACTTGAAGAAGAAGGTCAAGTAAGCCTTTCCTTTCCAAGAGAAAGAATATAATATGAAAATGACGGTTTTCTTCCCAAACGGATTATAAGAGGCTTATTGAGTATTGTGGGTGAAATCTAAATCCGAGTATTGATAGCATTGCACCGAAAACACTCAACATATAAAGGTTCTTGTACAAATCTACTACATCAACGAAAGAATGTGGTAGATTTGTACGCCAAGCCAGATATTAGAACTAATGATTTGATGGTGATTGAAATCATCACGGAATCATCAAATTCCAAAAATAAGCTTATAAGGGTAACTTGAACAGCTTCTTTGGTAGAAAAGCTGGCTTAAATTAGTCACTTTTATGATGATTTGATGGTGATTGAAATCATCATCAATCATCATTTGCAGAATTGCTCTCCAAACCACACGTGGAACTACAACAGTTTTTGCCGTCCAAAAGAAAGAGAGCCCAAATGTCAAATGCGACAGATGGACTCTCCTAAAACTATACAATAATAACTTCATCCTTATAAACAGGGACTTCTTTGCCGTTGGTCAACTGAACAAGCCATTCAGTGCCGTAGTCATCAACGATGATGCCGTTGCTATGACCTTTCCATGGGAATAGGAGTTCACAAAATGCTCCTATCATATCGGAATTATTATCTTCATCTGTGTACATAATGGTTTGGAGGTTGTGCGATGGTATGCCATCGGTTTTGAGCCATACCACCGCAGGTTAGTTATTCAAATGTAAATTGACGGATGTAGAAGTAGGTATCATCATCGTCATACTCATACTCGTTGATGAAGTTCATCATTTCCTCATCGGTTCGCTCACCTTGCTTGATGTTCATCTTCTCACACCATTCATTGATAGCATCTTTAAGGGTGGTGTAGATGTCATCACAAGCATCCTCGAATGGTTCTCCGCTTGAACTGACTGCTACCTCTTCAGGGAAGAAGTCACACTCATCATGCACATAATAGACCTCACAGCCACATTCACAAACTCTGTACGATATAGAAAGTTGGTCGCCAAGCACATGGTTTATTTCCTCGAATAACTCCGAGCAAGCATCCCACGCGCTTTCTGTGTCAAAAGATAGCAGATAGTAGTCATTGGCTTCTTCTGCCTCAAATTCTGCCCAATAGATGTGCCCCCTGACGCTGATACCCTTCTTCTCATAGTCGATGCCATAGTGCTCTGCCAACTGGTAGAGCCAGATGTTCTTACTGTTCACCTCCATCTTTTGGAGTGTGCTCCACAGGTCTTTCAATGCGTTGCATGAGCCTGTCTGTGTCACCTTGTAGTTGGTTGTTGCGATATTTGCCATAATCTTGAAGTTTTTATTTCCCTACTGTAGATTTCTCTACTTTCGGGAGTGATTAGAAATTATGTTGCTTCATAAGGTGTTGTAACCATCAGCACAAGGTTATGGCTCCAAATACAACCCGTATGGTGTGGAGATTTTGAGTCATACCAATGGATCACCTTGGGTAGATGAAGGAACAACAGTTACCTTTGCAACCTTATTTCATCGACTCACGAAAGCAGAAACGGCAGACATTATCCTTAACAAAGTACAGGCACAATAGCAAAACTACTGCTTGCGAAAAGAAAAAAACTATTGTTCGATGGTTTGGTTTAGTTTTGTCCATTGTGATTATATACACAAATGATTTTGGACAAAAATATGTTCGTTTGTTTACTCCAATCTTCTGTATTATATAAACAGAGCAAACCAAACAAATATATGGAGTGGAATTTGTTTTTTCTTTTGGACAGAAAAAATCCCACCAGACTTTTTATCATGTCTGATGGGAGTAACAAGTAAAATACAGAAGTCCTGGCTATAGAACAGCTATACTTTGCCAAAATTGCTAAATGCATTCAGCTGGTCTGCAACACGCATAACATCCTGTTCAATCTTCTTATTGGTGATTCGGGCGTATATTTGCGTGGTTTTGATGTTGGTGTGCCCAAGAAGCTTTGAAACTGTTTCCATTGGTACGCCTTTGGAAAGTAGCAGTGTGGCATAAGTATGTCTGGCCATGTGATAGGAGAGACGTTTCTTTATGCCGCACAAATCGGCTATTTCCTTTAAATAGGCATTCATCTTCTGATTTGAGAGTATTGGCAGCAGACGACCGTTCCTGTCAGCTGACGAATGGTATTTGTTTATAATTTCCCTTGCAACATCGAGTATCGGTACATTCTCCGTAATGCTCGTTTTTTGTCTTTTGGTCATAATCCAATCTGTCCCACCGAGGGTAACAATGTTCTCTTCAGTAAGATTGGAAACATCTATATATGCAAGACCTGTGAAACATGAGAACACAAATATGTCACGAACATGTTCAAGACGCTTAACGTCAAACTGTTTTGACATCAGGACTTCAATCTCTTCTTCAGTAAGAAATCCTCTGTCAACAGGTTTTAGATGAAATCTTAAATTGATGAACGGGTCGTGATCCAAAAATCCTACCTTCTGAGCTTGAATCGTTACGGTTTTCAATGTCTTCAGAGTTTTGGTTGCTGTATTCTCCTGCATACCACCAATGGTTCGAAGATAGATGCCAAAATCTGAGATTAAGGCAGGAGTCACATCAAAAGGAGAAACTGAAGTCCAGCCATGCTTGCTCTTCAAGAAACTAAGGAAATGCTTCTTCGTGGTTTTGTATTTCTGTGCTGTGGCGGCAGATTTACCATGCCCAATCTGCTGCTCGACGCTCTCAATGAAATCCTCAAAGAAATCGACGAAGTTAGTTATTGTCTTGTCCTTGCCTGCATAGAGGCTATAAAGCTTCTCAACAGTAAAGCCACTATCTCCTTCACGAGACCTGACTATGTCACGGATTTTAAGCTCTATCTCATTAAGAGCCATGTTGATGGTTCGTGCACTTGGAGTACGACCTATAACACGGTCGGCATTATTGTCCCACATATCCCGGTTTACGAAGAATCCTGTAGAACCGAAATATCTTTTCTCACCATTCAAGAATACCCTTATGTTAATGGGTGATTCTCCCAGTCTGTTAAAGTAGTTCGCTCGCAGATAGAACGAGATTTTCAATTTCACCTTCATACGATAAATCTTTTATGCAGTTATTCTTGCCCCAATGGATGTCTTGTGTTACAGAACACACTCAGAATCAAACCACTTTTGCGTGCTCGAAACAAGCTGCAAAGTTAAACATAAATATTTAACGCTCAAAGATTTAGCGAAGTCAATATTGTAGTCATTTTGTAGTCTTGTGTTACATTTATATGTAGCACAAAAAGTGTAACACTACGTGTAACACAAGACTGACTAACAGATGACTATTTAATCCCTTTTCAGGTAGTCAAACGATGGTCACTCCATCATTCAAAAGTAGAGAAGGATACTTTTAATGCAAAATAAAAGCGTTGTAAATCAAAGACTTACAACGCTTTTCTGTTTTTTGGCAACTTAATGACTTATTTGGGTTGAACTTTGATTGACTACCCCTAAAAGTCATCAATTTTGCTCTCAGCGGAGAGAGAGGGATTCGAACCCCCGGCACCTCTCAGTGCGGCAGTTTTCAAGACTGCTGTAATCGACCACTCTACCATCTCTCCAAGTGCTCGTTGCCTGAAAGCGGGTGCAAAGGTACTAAGAATAATTGAGAATTGAGAATTGAAAATTGAAAATTATATTGCCGTTAAGTTATTTTAACATCAGGAGGATTTAAAAACTCTTAACTCTTGTCCCGTAACTCCTTTTTTCTTAGTAATTTTGCACCGTGATTTACCCAAACAACTTTGAACGGAAGATAGGCTTTGACGAGATTCGTACGCTGCTGAAGGGCCATTGCCTGAGCAGTCTCGGCAAGGAGAAGGTGGACGAGATAGTTTTCTCGGCCGACCATGCCTTGGTGTGTGAGCTGCTGGAGCAGGTGCGTGAGTTCAGGCGGCTGCGGCAGGAGGCTGACGATTTTCCGATGCAGTATTTCTTCGACGTGAGGGAGGCGGTGAGCCGAGTAAGGCTGGAGAACACGCACATGGAGGAGAACGAGGTGTGGGACCTGAGACGCTCGCTGGAGACCATCAGCAATATTGTAAGGTATCTTAACAGAGGAGAGAGTGTTGATGGAGAGGACGTGCCCTACCCTGCCCTGTACAGGCTGACGGAGGGGGTGGTGACGTTCCCTGCCATGATTCGCCGCATAGACTCGATACTCGACAAGTTTGGGAGAATCAAGGATTCGGCTTCGATGACGCTGGCCAGCATCAGGCACGAGCTGTCGAAGACGGAAGGCAGCATATCGCGCACTTTGTACACTATACTGCACTCGGCTCAGAAGGACGGGCTGGTGGACAAGGACGCTGCTCCCACGCTGCGCGACGGACGCCTGGTGATACCTGTGGCGCCCAACCTGAAGAAGCGCATAGGCGGCATCGTGCACGACGAGTCGGCAACGGGTAAGACGGTGTTCATAGAACCTGCTGAGGTGGTGGAGGCCAACAACCGTGTAAGGCAGCTGGAGGCCGAGGAGCGACGGGAGATCATCAGGATACTGACGGTGTTCAGCGACGAGGTGAGGCCTCACGTGAACGATATTCTCGACTCCTACCAATTCCTGGCCACGATTGACCTGATCTATGCCAAGGCGCAGCTGGCCGACCAGACGAAGGCCATAGAGCCTGAGGTGAAGGCCGAACCGTACATCGACTGGATTCGGGCTATTCATCCGCTACTGGACCTCTCGCTGACGAAACAAGGAAAGAAGGTGGTGCCGCTGGACATTCGATTAACAACAACGGATTACACGGATTACACGGATTCTAAAGGAGCAACGGATTCTAAAGGAGCGACGGATTCTAAAGGGGCGACGGATTCTAAAGGAGCGACGGATTCTAAGAAGAAAAAGGATATAGGGCGGTTGCTGATTATCAGCGGTCCGAATGCTGGAGGAAAGTCGGTGTGTCTGAAGACGGTGGGACTGCTGCAGTATATGCTGCAATGCGGCCTGAGCGTTCCTATGGGCGACCGCTCCACTTGCGGACTGTTCGACGATCTGATGATTGACATCGGCGACGAGCAGAGCATTGAGAACGACTTGTCGACCTACTCGAGCCATCTGATGAACATGAAGCAGATGATGAAGCAAGCTAACGCGCGTACCTTATTATTAATAGACGAGTTCGGAGGCGGTACGGAGCCTACCATCGGCGGCGCTATAGCCGAGGCCATGCTGAAGCAGTTCTGGATGAAGAAGGCCTTTGGCGTGATTACCACCCACTATCAGAACCTGAAGCACTTTGCCGAGGACCACGAGGGAGTGGTCAACGGCGCCATGCTCTACGACCGCCACGAGATGCAAGCCCTCTTCCAGCTGTCGATAGGCCAGCCAGGGTCGTCGTTTGCCATAGAGATAGCACGCAAGACGGGCATCCCAGAGGAGGTCATCAAGGACGCCTCTGATATTGTCGGCTCAGACTATATCCAGAGCGACAAGTACCTGCAGGACATTGTGCGCGACAAACGCTACTGGGAAGGCAAGCGGCAGACCATCCACCAGCATGAGAAGTCGCTCGAAGGCCGCATAGCCCACTACGAAAGCAGCATCGAGGAGATAGAGCGCGAGCGCAAGGAGATACTGCGGCGAGCCAAAGAGGAAGCCGAGGAACTGCTGCGCGAGAGCAACAAGAAGATAGAGAACGCCATACGCGAGATACGCGAAAGCCAGGCCGAGAAAGAAGCTGCGCGAAAGGCACGAGAGGAACTCAACGCCTTCAAGGAAGAGGTGGCCGACATCGATACTCGCGCCAACGACGAGATGATTGCGCGAAAGATTCGACAGATACAGGAACGCAAGGAGCGCAAGGAGAAACGCCGCAAGGAGAAGGCCAATCAGAACGCTCAGAATACTCAGAACTCCCAGAACGCTCAGACCTCCCAGAACCGCCCCCAAGAGGCTCCCATTGCCGCAGGCGACACCGTTCGCATCAAGGGACTGACGAGCATAGGTATCGTAGAGAGCATCGACGGCAAGATGGCCACCGTCATCTTTGGCGACATGAAAACCAAGATGCGCGCCGAGCGGCTGGAGCATGCCGAAGCCCCCAAGCACGAGAAAACTAAAGCCGAGGAACGTAACGCCGCCATCGTAGGAGCCTACGGCAACATGTCGAACGAGACGCGAGGAGTGATCGACAACCGCAAACTCAACTTCCATCAGGACTTAGACGTCCGAGGAATGAGAGGCGACGAAGCCATCAATGCCGTCACCTATTTCATTGACGACGCCATCCTTGTAGGCATGTCGAGAGTGAGAATCCTGCACGGAACAGGAACTGGCATCCTACGTCAACTGATACGCCAATACCTGGCCACCGTACCCAACGTAACCCACTTCCGCGACGAGCATGTGCAGTTCGGAGGAGCAGGTATAACGGTGGTCGATTTGGAGTAAAGATTGGTCGATATTACCTTAGCCGAGAATTGGTGTGCGCGCACAAAATTCTTAAAAAAAGCTAACAGATTTGGATAACTACTTGAAACTTTGTAACTTTGCACCGAAATTCTAAAGGATAACGCAGGTTCTCGTGACGAGAAGGCTGCCTAAAGTATAGAGTTATGAAGAAAATTTTAATGATTGTAAGTATGAACATGGTGATACTACTTACGCTCGGCGCAAAGGCACCAAAGTTCAACTGGGATCCAGTGATGGATGCGATTATTCAAGTAGAAAGTGAAGGAAATCCGAAAGCCGTGAGTGGGAACTCGGTAGGCGTTATGCAGATTACTCCAATTCTTGTTGAGGATTGCAACAACATCCTGAAAAAACAAAAGAGTAAGAAGCGCTTCACGTTGGCTGACCGCTATAGTGTGGAGAAATCAAAAGAGATGTTCCTGTTAATTCAAAAGTATTATAACCCCACGAATAACGTCGAAAAGGCTATTCGCTCCTGGAACGGGGGAGTACACTACAGTGTTCGGGCAACCAACAGGTACTTTAAGAAGGTTATGAAGATACTGAAGTAAGAATTCTATTTGCAAGACTTATAGAAATCGGTTGGCAAGAAGAAAAACTTGACTGACCGATTTTTTCTTTTGTATGTGAAGGGTACTGCCATAACGAAAGAACTGCGACCGGGAGCATATCGAGTTCTGCCAAAACGAAAGAAGCCCAAGTCAAAGACTTGAGCTTCATGAGTTGCGGAGGCAGGACTCGTTATCGTTTGCTTGCAAACGCTTTGACCTTGGTCAAAGAACTGCGACCGGGAGCATGTCAAGTTCTGCCAAAACGAAAGAAGCCCAAGTCAAAGACTTGAGCTTCATGAGTTGCGGAGGCAGGACTCGAACATGCGACCTCCAGGTTATGAGCCTGGCGAGCTACCAACTGCTCCACTCCGCGATGTTAACCAGAGGGGTTACCCTCATTTGCGGGTGCAAAGGTACGACTTTTTTCGCAATCCTGCAAATTTTCATGCATTTTTTTTGGATATTACAAATAAAACGACTAATTTTGCACACGATACCAACATTGTGCAATATGTCAATATCAAAAACAAGACAACTTCTGGTAGATGTAGCACGCCAGCTATTTGCCAAGAACGGACTGGAGAACACAACGATGAACGACATCGCTGTTTCGTCAGGAAAAGGAAGACGCACCCTTTACACCTATTTCAAATCAAAGGAAGACATCTACTACGCCGTTATAGAATGCGAACTGGAAAGACTCAGCGACAAACTCGACGAGGTGGCTGCAAAGAAAATACGCCCGCAGGAGAAAGTCATTGAGCTGATATACACCCATCTGAACATGATACGCGAGACGGTGGTGCGCAACGGTAACCTGCGTGCTGAGTTCTTCCGTAACATCTGGATGGTAGAGAAAGTGCGCAAGAACTTTGACGATGCCGAGATAGAACTATTCCGCAAGGTGTACAACGAAGGAAAGAAAGACGGAGAGTTCGATATTGACAACGTGGACCTTGTTGCCGACATCACCCACTATTGTATCAAGGGACTCGAAGTGCCCTACATCTATGGACGAATAGCCCACGGAATGACAGAGGAAGCCACAAAGCCGCAAGTAGCAAAGGTGGTGTACGGAGCATTAGGAAAATTGAACAAGAAATAAAATCACCAATCATTATAATTAAGAAAAGAAAATGGGATTATTAGAAGGTAAGACAGCACTCATTACTGGTGCTGCACGCGGTATCGGAAAGGCTATCGCGCTGAAATTCGCAGAGGAAGGCGCCAACATCGCATTCACCGACCTCGAAGTAAACGAAGAAACAGAGAAGGAAATCGCAGCCAAAGGCGTGAAAGCCAAAAGCTATGCCTCAAACGCAGCTGACTTCGCTCAGACAGAGGAAGTAGTAAAGGCCGTAAAAGAAGAATTCGGAAGCATTGACATCTTGGTCAACAACGCAGGCATTACCAAGGACGGTTTGATGCTGCGCATGACTGAGCAGCAATGGGATGCTGTGATTGCAGTTAACCTGAAGTCGGCTTTCAACTTCATCCATGCCTGTGTGCCTGTAATGATGCGCCAGCGTGGCGGTTCAATTATCAATATGGCCTCTGTAGTAGGCGTCCACGGAAATGCCGGACAAGCTAACTACGCTGCCTCAAAGGCCGGATTGATAGCATTAGCAAAGTCCATCGGACAGGAAATGGGTCCCAAGGGCATCCGCGCCAACGCTATCGCACCAGGTTTCATCGACACCGCAATGACTCAGGCACTCCCCGATGACATTCGCAAGGAGTGGATCAACAAGATTCCTCTGCGTCGCGGCGGACTGGTTGAGGACATTGCCAACGTAGCTACGTTCTTAGCCTCTGACATGTCAAGCTACGTTAGCGGACAGGTTATTCAGGTAGACGGTGGAATGAACATGTAAGCCCCGCAACTCTCATTCAAAAGAAAATCCCCAGAAGCGAATGCCTCTGGGGATTCTTTTATTACAACAATTTTGTATCACGCTTATTCCCAGCTTGTTACATACGACCGTTCAAGGTATTCTTCCAAGCCTCGTAGGCCTGCTTGTAAGCCTCGCGGTTATTCGTATCAGGCTCAATGACCTCTAACTTTTCGAGCGATGCGAAAGCCTCGTTGTTGTCCTTGTAAATGCCAGCACCCATGCCAGCACCCTTAGCAGCACCCACAGAGCCATCCGTGTCGTAAAGCTCGATGGTAGCGCCACTTACTCCAGCCAACGTGTTGCGGAACAAGGGAGACAAGAACATATTTGCCTTACCAGCATGGATCTTCTTGATGTCCATACCCATCTGCTGCATGATTTCCATGCCATAGCAGAACGAGAATACAATACCCTCCTGGGCTGCACGGACAAGATGAGCCTTAGAGTGCTTGTTGAAGTTCAGGCCATTGATAGAGCAACCAATCTCCTTATTCTCCAGCACGCGCTCAGCACCATTGCCGAACGGAATAATGGTAACACCCTCGCTGCCGATAGGAGCCTGAGCAGCCAGGTCGTTCATTTCAGCATAAGAGATGTCGGGAGTAATATTACGATGCACCCAAGCATTCAGGATTCCCGTGCCGTTGATACACAGCAGCACGCCTAAACGCGTCTGGGCGGCTGTGTGGTTGACATGAGCAAAAGTGTTAACACGGCTCTGCTTGTCGTAATTCACCTCGCCCAAAACACCATAAACAACACCAGAAGTACCAGCCGTAGCAGCAATCTCGCCAGGATTCAAAACATTCAGCGACAATGCATTATTAGGCTGATCGCCACCACGATAGGTAATCGGAGTGCCTGCCTTCAAGCCCAACTCGGCAGCTGCCTCGGCACAAACTTCGCTCTGAACAGCAAACGTGGGAACAATGTCGGCTATCAATGAAGAGTCAAAGCCATAATAGTCAAGCAGGAACTGAGCAGGCTTGTTTTCCTTGAAATCCCAGAACATTCCCTCTGAAAGACCGCTGACTGTAGTGTTTGCAACGCCACTGAGACGCAAAGCAAGATAGTCGCCAGGGAGCATCACCTTATATATCTTATTATACAGGTCAGGCTCATTTTCCTTTACCCAAGCTAATTTGGCTGCCGTAAAGTTTCCTGGAGAATTCAGCAAATGACTCAGGCACTGCTCGGCGCCAAGCTCCTTGAAAGCCTTCTCGCCATAAGGTACAGCACGAGAGTCGCACCAGATAATAGAAGAGCGGAGCGGCTTAAGGTTTTTATCCACACAAACCAAACCATGCATTTGATAGGAAATACCTATCGCCTTGATGTCTTCGCCTGTAGCTCCAGCATCATTCATGATTTTCTTCAACGACAGCTTAGCATACTCCCACCAAGAATCGGGGTCCTGCTCAGCCCAACCGGCTTTCACCGCCATGATAGGCGCTTCCTTTTCAGGATAGAAAGCTGATGCCACACACTTGCCGCTATCGGCATTTACCAAAGATGCCTTGACAGATGAACTGCCGACATCAAAACCCAATAAATATCTATTTGCCATAATTTTGTAATTAGCTTATCAATATTAATACGTTTTCAACGTAAAAATCCCCCTAAAAAGTACTTTTGGCATTTTTTTTAATACAAATAGGAAAAAAAATACAAGAAAAAGACCACAATTCAAATATTTTATTTACCTTTGCACGTTAGAAAGATTAATTAGGAGTATAAATTATTCATATATGAAAAAGAAAATTCTAATACTTGACGACAAAGAGACCATCGCAAAGGTGCTCTCTATTTACTTGATGAGCGACTACGACGTACAGTGGCTGCCAGATGGTTTGCAGGGTGTAAAATGGCTTCAGGCTGGCAACACGCCTGACTTGATTATTTCTGACATCCGAATGCCAGGAATGCGTGGTGACGACTTCCTGGAATGGATTAAGCAGAATGAGCTTTTCCGCCATATCCCTGTCATTATGCTTTCTAGTGAAGACTCCACTAGCGAACGCATCCGCCTGCTTGAAATCGGAGCTGAAGACTATATTGTCAAGCCTTTCAACCCAATGGAGTTGAAAATACGCGTCAAGAAGATACTTCCAAACTAACACTCTATATATATGATAGGTATAGTATATTTAGGCAACAACCCTCAGACAGAGGAGCGTTTAAAATATATACCAGGACGGCTTGTCCAACTGACAAAAACGTACAAGGATGCAGCATCGGCATGCGCACCCCATGTACGAAACGAACATTTTATTGTATTTTTCGAGAAGAATGTTCGTAACGAAGACATCACTGCCATTACCTATCTACGCAAAAAGTGTCCAAACGTCTATATCATCCTGCTGACAGCTCAATTGACTGGCGAAGAACGGGAGATATATCAGCGTTGTGGTATCAATGACACACTGAGTGTTGGAGCCTCAGTCACCGAACTGAACAAGAAAATTCAGTTTATAAGCGACCGCGAGGGCATCATGTTCGACGATCAGGTATCAAAGAAACATATCCTACGTTTTAAAATCCCCGTTTGGAAGCGTTTGTTTGATATCATATTCTCAGGGTTAGCCATTATAGTCCTATCACCGATATTCATACTTACTGCTATTGCCATTAAGTTAGAAAGTCCAGGACCCGTTCTGTTTAAGTCAAAGCGCGTAGGAACCAACTACACCATTTTTGACTTCCTCAAATTCCGCTCAATGTATACCGATGCCGAGAAACGGTTGAAAGAGGTTAGCAAGACCGCCGGAAACCAATATACGGAAAAAGAAGAGCCGGAAGAAAAGAACGCTACCATCACTGCTCCATTGGGAGATGACGCAGAAATGGCAATGATGGCTATGGGTATGGAGTCCGATATGATGATCGGTGATGAAGAAGTTATGCTCGTGGGTGATGACTTTGTAGTTGCAGAAAGTGATTTCAGCAAGCAGAAAGAAGAGGAAATCAACAATGCTTTCGTTAAGATTGAGAACGACCCCAGAGTAACCAAGGTCGGTCGTTTCATCCGCAAATACAGTATTGATGAGCTTCCTCAATTGTTCAACATCCTAAAAGGCGACATGTCAATTGTCGGCAATCGTCCTCTTCCCCTCTATGAAGCAGAGAAGTTGACCGCCGACGCAAGTATTGACCGCTTTATGGCTCCAGCAGGCCTTACTGGTCTATGGCAGGTTGAAGAACGTGGAAAGGGCGGTATGATGTCAGCTGAAGAGCGTAAGCAATTAGACATCACCTATGGCCGCACCTATAATTTCATTCTCGATATGAAGATCATTTTCCGGACGCTTACAGCATTCGTTCAAAAAGAAAACGTATAAAACACTGACCATTAATTTAATATGAATAAATCAAAACGCTTTGTATTAGTAACGTTTTTTGCTGCCACGGGACTTACAGGATTTGCCCAGTTTAATGACAGTGGTATCAGTGCTGGATTCTTTGACTCCAGCAAGGAAAGCACGATTAACTTCTCCGAATTCCACCTCCCCCCATTGGCCGTATTATTCGAAAATGCAAAATCTACGCCTCAGATTATTAGTTTGGCCAAAGCCCAGCAATTAGCCGAAGCTGAAGTTGCCAAGCAAAAACGCCATATATTCTCTTATGTTCACGGTCATGCCAGTTATAGCTATGGTGTTTCCGACATGTGGGGTAACAGTTCCTCATCGTATAACATGCGAATTATGCAGTTCCAGGGCAGCGAGCAGAAATACTGGAATGTAGGCGTCAACTTAGCAGTGCCGGTAGAAGACATTCTTGATTTGTCAGCAGCCGTCAAGCGCAAGAGGTTAGAAGCAGAACGTGCCCAGTTGGAAAAAGACCTTGCGTACGACCAACTGAAACTGCAGATAGCCTCATTGTATGTAAAAATAACCAATAGCCTCGTCACGCTAAAGACCTTGAGCGAGAGCGCCGCTGTTTATCAGGGTGCTGGTGCGCTGAATTTGGAAGAATTCCACAATGGAAATATGAATATTGAGAGTTATGCAGGTGTCAAGTTACATGAAAGCGATCTGGTATCCCAGTATCAGGCATTACAAACAACCATCACAACAGACATTTTGACTCTGGAGATCCTCACGCATACGCCTATTCTGACCAATTCTACAACAGAAATCACTTTAGACAGCAGTATTCATAAGACAGAAAAACAAATTGCCAAGGAAAATAAAGCTGTTGAAAAGCGAATCAAGAAAGCTGCGAAGGAAGAGGAAAAACGTATTGAAGAGATAGAGAAACAAGAGAAAAAGGCTCAAAAGGCCACCCAAAAGAAATAAGCAATCATTAATCATATCGTTATGGATTTATTTAGATACATAGTTAGGTTTTTATACAAGATACGTTGGTATCTGATTATTCTGCCCTTAATTGCTCTAGTGGTGGCATGGTTCATGACCCGCAATATGGAGCGTGTCTATGATACAAGCACAACCATCTATACTGGTATGATTACTGGTTATAATATTGAAGGAGGAAGTGGTGTTGCTGGTGGTAATGCACAGACGAACATTGCCAACTTAATGCTGATTGTGACAACAGACGTTACCATCCATGAGGTATCCCTTCGTCTATTTGCCCGTTGTATGATGTATGGCAATACCAATAAGGACAACAACTATATCTCTGCAGAACATTTCCGCCAACTAAATGCCACGGTTCCTGCCGATGTTAAGGCGCTGATCAACCATAACAGTGAGGATGCCACATATGCCAACTTGAAGGCATACGAGAAGCCAACACAGGACAACTATCTGTTTGGTATCTTAAACTATCATAATTGGTTTGGCATCAATAGCATTACTTCTAGGCTGAAAGTTATGCAGCTCCCCAAGAGTGATATTATCGACATTGGCTATTCTGCCAACGATGCCGGTATTGCATATAACACCCTTGATATCTTGAATGATGTCTTTGCTCGCCAATATCAGAATCTTCGATTCGGCGAAACCAACAACGTCATCAAATTCTTTGAGCGTGAAGTTGCACGTCTCTATCGCATCTTAACTAATGCAGAAGATGACCTTATCAGGTATAATATTGACAAGCGAATCATCAACTATGGCGAACAAACAAAAATGGTTGCTGATTTAGATGCAGGTCAAAAAAGATCTGATAATGATCAACTGATGAACTATACCACCAGTAAAGCCATGATGGACTATCTGGAGCGACAGTTAGGCAATCGTGCAAAAATTATTCGCGCCAATAAGGAATTTACCAACCAGATTAACGATATCTCTCGCATCCAGTCACGTATTTCCAACCTCAAGTTGATGAATAGCGAGGGAGGAGCCAGTGATGAAGCTCAGATTGAACTATCAAAGGCAGAAAGACAATTACAAGAAACTACCGCTAAGGTTAAAGACCTGACCAAAGATATCGAGGCAGGTTCATACAGTTCAGAAACTGGTGTCAAAGCTAGTGATATGATTAGTAGATGGTTGGAACAGGTGCTGATTATGGAAAAGACGAAGGCAGAGATGAGTGCACAAGACATCATGCGCCAGAAGCTGGACCAGGAACTTCTCTATTATGCACCTATCGGAGCAACCATCTCTCGCAAAGACCGTCATATTGGTTTTATTGAGGGCAACTATATGGAGATGTTAAGAGCTTTGAATGCCGCCCGTTTGCGCCAACGTAATCTCCAGATGTCCACAGCTACGCTACGTGTCCTTAATCCACCAATGTTCCCAATGAATGCCCAGCCTACGAATCGTCTGATGATTCTGCTTGGTGCTTTTATGCTGACGTTTATCTTTACGGCCATGTACTTCTTTATCATCGAGTTGCTTGACCGCACTCTCCGTGACCGTATGCGTTCAGAGCGCATCACAAAGATTCCTGTCATGGGTTGTTTCCCCAAAGAGAGCAACCTGCGCTATCGTCGCTACAACAAGACCATCAGCGATATGGCATTGCGTCAATTGTCAAAGTCATTACTTCCACACTTTAAGGAGGGACAACAGAATGTTTTGAACCTGCTGTCTACTGATGCACAAAATGGTAAGAGCTATTTAGCACAGGAATTGCAGAACTACTGGATTTCCATTGGATTGCAAGTGCGTCTGTTAACCTACGATGAAGACTTCCTGGCAGAAGACAGCAAATACATCATGGCAAAAGACATTAAGGATTTGTGCCCCGATTTGCTGCCCAACGAAATCGCCATTGTAGAGTATCCGAATTTGGATGACAACTCAATTTCTCCAGCCTTGCTGAATATGGGTACAGTCAACCTCATGGTGACACGTGCTAACCGCACCTGGAAAGACGTTGACCAGAAGGCATTGAAGGAATTGCAATCCCAGCTTGAAAACAAGGATTCCCTCTTTATGTATCTAACAGAGGCACAACGATATGCTGTTGAAGAGTTCGTGGGACAACTACCACCATATACTCGTTTCAACAACTTTGTTTATCGTATCTCTCAGATGGGCTTGACTGCCGTTGAAAACACTCACGCAAAATAATGTAATGCCAAACAGCATCGCTAATTATACAACAGAGAACAGAGGAAGAGTATTATTGCTCTTTCTTCTGTTTTTGTTGGCTATTTACGAATTTGTTACCGCAGGATTCTCCACATTCGCTATTGTATGTTGCCTGCCATTGGTCATACTGTTTATTTACATTGCCTTTACGTGGAGAATGGTTACATTCTGGGCACTGATTATCGTCAATTATTTTATCCAGATGAAAGATGTCAGCGTGCCAGTTCCTACTTCACTGCCCAACGAAATGCTAGAACTTATATTATTAGCGATTGCCATAATAGATGTTCGGCAGGATCCCCAATTCAACAGAGCGGCAAACCTCATGGCGGTGGCAATCATGATTTGGTGCGGTCTTTGTTTCATTGAGGTGTTCAATGATTCCTGTAGTTTAGGAATCAATGTAGCTACATGGTTTACAGGTGCTCGAATCTTGGCCATCCAATTAATATGGATATTATTAGTATTCAGTATTTACATATCTTCTCCAAAGATATTAATGACCTACTTGAAGATTTGGGCAATACTATCACTATTCTCGGCTTTTTGGACTTGGAAACAGGTCAATTTTGGTTTCACAACGGCAGAGAACATTTGGATGGAGACGAGAGGTAGAACTACTCATATTATAAATGGAGGTACGCTGATTCGATATTTCTCTACCTTCAATGATGCAGCTAACTATGGTTGTCATGCAGCATCAGCAGCCATCGCTTTTATCATCTTCGGTATCACAAACCATATGAAACGCGCCAAAATTTTCTTTTTTTTGGTGGCTTTAGCAGTAATTTGGGGAATGTTCCAGTCAGGAACCCGTACTGCAATATTCTGTATGGGTGCTGGTTTCGCCGCATACATTATCCTTTCAAAATCAATCAAGATTGCAGTCCCTTTCTCTATCTTCTTTGTTGTTGCAACAATCCTGCTTGTATTCACAACCATTGGTAATGGCAACCAACAAATCCGAAGAATGCGCTCCGCCTTTAACAAAGAAGATGCTTCTGCTAATGTACGCGACATCAACAAGGAGGCTATAAAAAAATATATTAGGGATATTCCATGGGGCATTGGTTTAGGAATGGACTCTAAGAACGTTCCTGCCAACAATAAATTCAAGAAGTTATCTACCATTCCTCCCGACTCCGAATATGTATATATATGGGTACATACGGGGCCTATAGGTGTTACTGTCTTTGCCTGTTGTATGTTCCTAATATTTGTTGGAGGTTGTCAAGTTGTCATGTTTAGGCTAAAAAACAAGACATTGATAGGAATAGGAGCAGGTTTCTGTTGTGCCTTTGTATCCATTAACTTAGGAGGATATGCCAACCAAGTACTATTCCAATACCCCAACGGTCTTACCTTCTTTGGCGGCATGGCCATCGTCTATATCCTACCCTATTTGGAACCAGAATGGGAAGAATACGAGAAAAGACTCATCGCACAGATAGAAGAGAAGAAACGGCTGAAGTTGGAGAAGAAACTCGCATCGAGAGTTTAGAAGATTGTACTTTGAGATATTGATATATTGAAGATTGAACTGTCTATCATCACGGTCAATTATAATGGGCTGGAAGATACCTGCGCATTGATTGATACCATCACCTTCAATGACAACATGGAGGTGATTGTGGTAGATAATGGTTCGAAAACTGATGAAGCGGCTATTATCCAAGAACGCTACCCCCAAGTCAAGACTATTCGAAGTGAGCAGAATTTAGGCTTTGCGGGAGGCAATAATTTAGGCATTAAAGCGGCTCAAGGGCAATACCTATACCTTATTAATAATGATACGGTGTTCGATGATTTCCAAGTACGCCCCCTCATTGAACGTCTCAACACTTCGTCCACTATTGGCATGGTCTGCCCCAAGATACGCTTTGCATGGGAGCCCAAACCCATCCAGTTTGCTGGCTATACTCCTTTATCATCCGTTACACTCCGTAACAAAAGCATTGGTTACAATGAACCTGACAATGGACAGTATAACACCCCTCACCCTACTCCCTATGCTCATGGGGCAGCTATGATGATCAAGCGCGATGCATTAGAACAGGTTGGACTAATGCCCGAGTGTTATTTCCTCTATTATGAGGAGTTGGACTGGTCTATGATGTTCACACGTGGCGGATTTGAAATCTGGTATGAACCGGCAGCAACCATCTATCATAAGGAAAGTCAGACAACTGGAGCAAACAGTCCCTTAAAGACTTACTATATCTGTCGCAACAGACTTTTGTTTGCCCAACGCAACATTACTGGCCAACAACGTCTCTTGACTTACTGCTATCTCATGGCGATAGTGATTCCCAAGGATATCATTAAGGCATTGGTAAAAGGCCGATTCCAACACATTTCAGCCCTCTTGCGGGGTGTTCGCGATTTTTACACATTATCAACTAAACTCACTAAGCAACAATCATGATGGAAGATATATTTTGGTGGATTCTATATGTCGTTGACTGGACGCTGTTTGTCATTGTTACCCTGACAGTGGCCTATATGCTGTTTTTCTCTTTGGTATCGCTTATTAGCAAGAACCATAATGTTCCCAAAGCCAAGAACCAAAACAGGTTTATTATATTGATTCCGTCATACAAGAACGATCAGGTTATCATCCAAACCGTAGCGTCCATTTTGAGCCAGAACTACCCACAGCGAATGTTCGATGTGGTTGTTATCTCCGACCACCAAAGTGAGATAACTAATATGCGATTAGCGCAATACACCATCACTTTGCTCACACCTGACTTTGAGAAAAGCAGCAAGACGAAATCTCTACAGTACGCCATCCTGAATCTTCCCGAATTTAAGATCTACGACGTTGCAATTATCCTCAATGCAGACGATCTGGTAGAACCGGAATTCTTGGATCAAATGAACGATGCATATGAGGCAGCAGGTACAAAAGCTATTGTTGCCCACAAACTGCCACGTAACCGTGACACATCCTCAGCTCGTCTGAGTACTATCTTTGACGAAATCAACAACAACATCTTCCGTCGTGCCCATATCAATGTCGGACTCTCATCAGCCCTTATGGGCTCTGGAGTAGCCTATGAGTTCAACTGGTTCAAGAAACACATCATGAAAGTGCGTACGGCTACAGAAGACAAGGAGCTGGAGGCCATGTTGATGCACCAACGTTACTATGTTGACTATTTTGACAACATATATCTGTATAATGTGAAGAAACGCGAGGTGGCTGATTTTAACAAGCAGCGTGGCCGTTGGATTACTGATCAGATTAGAAGCCTTGCCAAAAACATACGTTTCCTACCAGTAGCTATTTTCAGAAAACAGTATGACTGGGTAGACAAAATCATACAGTGGATGCTTCTCCCCCGCTCTATCATGTTTGCCATTATATTTGTCATGAGTCTTACCCTTCCTTTCATATATTTGACAATAGCCATTAAGTGGTGGGTTGTTACAGGTATATGGGGATTCTCTTTGGCTATTGCAACTCCCAACGAACTGGTAGATAAAAATTGGGACAAAGACTTCATTACCTTACCTCTTGTAACCATCAAGATCATTAGTAAGAAGATTATCGGTCATTTTAAAAAGAAATAACCCCCTATGTTCTGGACTATCCTACATATCGCAGAAATATTGTTGTGGCTGTTTATGGCTGCCTCTGTAGCCTATGTGGCATTCTTTGCCATTATTTCGATTTTCTATGAAAAAGACGACTTTGCCTCCACACATTCATCAACGCTCCATTACCGTGACCGAAAGTTTCTCATTCTATATCCAGCCTATAACGAAGACAGCGTAATCATCAATTCCATCGACAAATTCCTTTATCAAGAATATCCTACAGACAAATATCAAGTCGTCGTCATCTCAGACCACATGACCGACGAAACCAATCGCCAGCTACGCAATTTCCCGATAACCTTACTAACCCCGGCCTTTGAAAAGAGTTCTAAGGCCAAAGCCATGCAATACGCCATTAATACGGTAGAGAGCGAAGAATGGGAAAAAGGTACATACGATAACGTAGTCGTTCTCGATGCCGACAACGTAGTATATCCAGACTTCTTGCAAAAGCTCAACATCTTGTGCAATGCGGGCTATAATGCCATTCAATGCCACCGCTGTGCCAAGAACTCCAACAACGACGTTGCCATGCTTGACGGTGCGAGCGAGGAAATCAACAACACCATCTTCCGCAAAGCCCACAACCGTCTAGGGCTCTCGTCTGCTTTAATCGGTTCTGGCATGTGTTTCAGCTACGACCTTTTTCACAAGAATGTGTTCATGCTCTCAACTGCTGGTGAAGACCGTGAAATGGAAGCCTTGCTGCTCAAGCAAGAAGTCTTCATCAAATATGCAGCAGAGATCCACGTATTTGATGAAAAGGTAAGCAACAAGGACAACTTCCAACGTCAACGAATGCGTTGGATGACAGCACAAGTGCAAAGTCTCTTCCGGCAAATCCCCCAGATTCCGAGTGCCTTTGTTCACGGAAATCTGAATTTCATCGACAAAACCATTCAGCAGGCTCTCGTCCCCCGCTCCATTCTCATCGTATTGCTCACAGCCATATCCGTGGCCATGACAGTTATTGTACCCACTTGGTGCGGCAAGTGGTGGTTTTTGCTGGCTATCTTGGGCATCTCCTTATATATTGCACTACCATCCCAACTGCGCTCCACCTCTCTATTTGGAAAGATTCTTGCCGTTCCAGGATTAGTGCTGCGTATGCTTAGGAATCTGCTCCATATGGATCATAAGAATACCGAGTTCTTGCATACCACCCACGAAAGCAAATAAGGCTGTTGCCTTAGCTCCCTCTTCTTAGCCGTAGAACTCCTTATACCACTCGGCAAACGCACGTAAGCCACTACGAAGCGAAGTCGATGGCTTAAAACCATAGTCACGTTCCAATGCCGATGTATCAGCATAGGTCGTTGGAACATCTCCTGGCTGCATGGCGACAAGTTGCTTATGAGCTTCAAAGTCATAGTCCTCAGGCAAGACTTTTGCACGAATCAGTTCCTGCTGGAGTATGTCTACGAAGTTCAACAGGTTTTCGGGCTGGTTGTTTCCTATATTGTATACAGCATAAGGCGGTAGAGGAAGCCCGTCCTCCCCTTGCTTTTTCTCAGGTGCTCCCTGCATGATACGAACCACACCCTCTACAATATCGTCTACATAGGTAAAGTCTCGCATACAGTTACCATAATTGAATATCTGTATCGTTTCGCCTTTACGCAACTTGTTCGTAAAACCGAAGTATGCCATATCCGGACGTCCTGCAGGACCATATACAGTAAAGAAACGAAGTCCCGTTGAAGGGATATTGTAGAGTTTCGAATAGGCGTGAGCCATCAACTCATTACTCTTCTTAGTTGCCGCATAAAGAGATACGGGGTTATCCACCTTATCGTCCGTAGAATACGGCACTTTCTTGTTCGACCCATATACACTCGACGAAGAGGCGTATACCAGATGTGCCACCGGCCAATGTCGGCAAGCCTCCAAAATGTTATAGAAGCCTATCAGATTACTTTGGATATAGGCATCAGGATTAGTAATCGAATAGCGCACACCGGCTTGGGCAGCAAGGTTCACTACCACCTGAGGGGTGTATTGTTCAAAGATACTGTCAATCATTACTTTATCAGCAATATCCCCCTTGATGAATTTCCATGTCGTCCCCTGTGGAACTGAGGCATTCAATTCGTTCAACCGAAACTCCTTTAGTGCAACATCATAGTAGTCATTCATGTTGTCAATACCTACTATCGTTGCATCTTTAGCATCCTTAAAGAGTCTCTTCACCAAGTTACTGCCAATGAAACCAGCAGCCCCCGTTACAAATATCGTCTTACTGTTTAAATCTATCTTTTCCATATCGTTCTTTTTCTTAGATTACTTTCCGTATTTCTCTACTGCCTCATAATAGGTATCGAGACTACCAATGTCAAACCGTCCCGCACTCATCGGCCAGGCATGAATCGTTGTATGCTCCACCATATAATGCGCTAAGTTTCCTGGAGCGTCCTTCCCGCAACCATTCTCCACAGAATGACGAACCAACTCCAAATCCTTCTTCAAGTATATATAAAAAGGTGGTACCGCCCAATGGCTTTTGGGTTCCTGTGGTTTCTCCTCCATCCCCAGCACTTTCATGTGCTCATCCAATTCCACTACCCCCGTTCGCTGGAGTTTCTCTATAGAAGGCTGTTCATGGCACATGATACACGATGTATTCTTGGCAAAAGCAAAGTCAACGAACTCCTTAAAGGAGAAGAACAACAAGTTATCTGCTGCGACGACCAGCATATCATCAGCTATCTGATGTTTTTCCATTGCATACAGCAAATCACACACAGCCCCTAGTCTCGTATCATTAGTTTCTGTGCCATCATCAACAATGGTTATGGGCTTGGAATAATGCAATCCACATGCCCACTCTTCGAAAATGCCAGCAAACTTATGGTTTGTGATAATGATATGCTCATCTATCTCGGGAATCTGGTCTATATCGTCCAGCATTCTACCCAGAATGGTATTCTCTCCAATCTTCAGCAGCGGCTTGGGGAAGTTCTTCGTCAACTCGCCTAATCTCGTTGCATAGCCCGCTGCAATTACAATATTCTTCATGACAAATCGTTTAATCTATTCAAATTCCTTTCAAGAATCAATTGCTTCCTTCATACGAACCGCGCTCCATCATCGGGCCTCACCCAGAATACCTGGAACGTCTTTTCATATTCAGGGAACTGTTCCAAATAGCGTTCTGTCAATTTCTTCTCTATTTCTTCCTTGAATGCCGGATCTACCAACGCAATACAAGCTCCCTTGAAACCCGCTCCAGAGAAACGCCCGCCGTATACTCCTGGCAGACTACGCATGATTTCATAAATAGCTATCAACTCTGGGCTACCACATTCATAGTTATGGATACTCGACTCACAACTGCTGAATGACAATTGTCCAAACAGCTTCAAGTTACCCGTTTCCCATGCCGTCACTCCTTGTCTTACACGCCTATATTCGCTATAGAAATGCTCTGCCCTGCGGGCAAACCTCGCAGGCATTGCTATGCGTGTCTTTTCAAACATCGACTTGGGAATATCGCGCAAGAAAGTCTTGTCAAACGTCTTCAACGGCTGTTCGGTATAAGCCAGCATATTCCATGCAGCGGTCTTACACTCGTACACCCTGAGGTTATAGTCAGAGTTTACCAGCGAACGTGTCAAGCCCGAAAAGAAGATGCCTATTTCAAAATCCGGCATCTCTTTATTCCGTTTGATAATGCGCCACTCGTTCGAATCACAATCCAGGAACAGCAATCCATCCTTCCTACCCAGCGCAATACAAGCCTGATCCAGCAGACCATTGTTCAACCCAATATACTCCCGTTCTGCCTCCGAGGCAATCTTCACCACTTCAAATGGCTGCAGGGTTATATCGTTTGCCTTGGCAAAAGCCATCACGTATGCTATCAACACAGCCGCACTTGACGAGAGGCCTCCCACCGGCAGCGAACCTTGAATCACTCCCGTGATACCTCGTTTCAGCTCAAAACGTTTCCTAAGGGCATACTTTGCACCACGGGCATAGTCACCCCAATGCTTCTCCTTCACTTGTGTCGGAGCGTCAATCTCGAAATCAACGATTCCTTCAAAAGACCTCGATTCAAGATGCACATGTCCAGGTCCCCATTTTCCCTTTAACGGATTCTCGTCATTCGTATTTGTGATATCAAACCACAAGTCAACACCCTTGTCAATCGCAAATCCTGTGACCAATCCATGCTGGTGGTCTACGTGAGCTCCCAAGGGACACACCCTATAGGGTGCAAAAATATGGTATTGAAACTGCTCCATAGCTTATGTTGTCTGTGTAATACTTTATCTTTCGGCTACAAAGATACTAATAATATTTGACATACCCATCTTCATTAGATAAGTTTTTTCATCATTATTTGGAGAATTGAGGATTATTAGTTATCTTTGCAGCATTCTTAATTTCTCACGACACATGGGTGAACGAGTACGAAAGAGTATCTTGAATGCGGAAGTAAACATGGTGTTCTACTTCCTTTCGCTCTTTCTGGCCTTTTTTTCCAGAAAGATTTTCCTCGACTGTCTGGGTACGGAGTTCATTGGCTTGACGGGTACGCTGAACAATATATTAGGCTACCTGAATCTTTCGGAACTGGGTATCGGAGCATGCATCGGCTATTTTCTGTTCAAGCCCATCCAAACGAATAACCGTGAGGAGATTCAGGAGATTCTGTCGCTATTAGGATACCTTTACAATTGGATTGGCACCATTATCTTCTGCGGTGCCTTTGTCATCAGCCTGTTCTTCCCTCTTATCTTCAACGACGCAGAACTTCCTCTTGGCATCGTCTACTTTGCCTTTTATTCGTTCCTCGGCTCAGCGCTCATCGGATACTTTATCAATTACCGACGAATGCTACTCACAGCCGACCAGAAGAATTATCTGGTGGCAGTATATCTGGAGTCGTTCAGGCTCTTGAAGCTGGTACTACAGATTTTCCTGGCCTACAACTACCGCAACCTTTATGTATGGGTAGGCATCGAATTCCTGTTCAGCGTTATTGCCTGCATTGTGCTGAACTGGAAAATCAACAAGGAGTATCCGTGGTTGAAGGTCAACAAACGGGATGGAAGACAACTGCTGAAGAAATATCCAGAAATCATCACGAAGACCAAGCAGGTCTTTATCCACAAGATTAAGGACTTTGTACTGGTAAAAAGCGACGAGTTGTTTATCTTCTTCTTCGTATCGCTGAAGATGGTGGCCTTCTATGGCAACTACATGATTATTATCTCAAAGCTAATTTCTTTGTTCAGTTCTGTCACCAGCAGCGTTGGTGCAAGTATTGGTAACTTAGTGGCTGAAGGCAACCGGGATAAAATATTGAGCGTATTTTGGGAAATCACCACAATGCAACATACCATAGCAGCAATCCTCAGTTTCTCACTTTACACATTCTTAGAGCCTTTTATATGCCATTGGTTAGGAGCTGAGTATATCATGGACCATCGCATCCTCATTCTATTGATTATTTTCATATACATCACAAATTCACGTAGTTCTGTGGATGGCTTCAACTATGCCCACGGGCTATATGCTGATGTCTGGTCGGCATGGGCAGAGCTGATTATCAACGTATCGGTAACCATTGTCTGTGGCTTGAAATGGGGAATCATCGGTATCCTGCTTGGCAAGATTGTAAGCCTGCTGGCCATCGTCGTCCTGTGGAAGCCCTATTACCTGTTTAGTGCCGGATTCAAGGAACCTGTCAGCATCTATTGGTGGGGCGTACTGCGCAACTATGCCACCTCAGCCTTTGCCATTGGAACTTCATTGTATCTCATCCAGTTCATTCCCATCAGCCCTTATCACAGCATCTGGGACTGGATACTCTATTGTGCCATCAGCATGATTATCTTCCTGAGCATTGACCTTTCGGCAACCATGTTATTTGCCAAAGGTGCTAAGGACAGCTTCAACAGAATCAAAAATATAAGAAAGCGATGAAATACTCGATTATTACCGTTAACTATAATAACAAGGAAGGGCTCCGTAATACCATTGAGAGTGTCATCCATCAAACATTTCGTGATTATGAATTCATCGTCATCGACGGTGGCTCTACTGACGGAAGCGCTGATGTACTACGCGAATACGACAGCCAGATTACCTACTGGGTATCGGAGAAAGACAGCGGCATCTACAACGGCATGAACAAGGGCATAGCCAAAGCAACAGGCGACTATCTGAATTTCATGAACTCCGGTGACTGTTTCTTTTCACCCGACGTCTTAGAGAAAGTAGCCAGTTACAATGCTGATGCAGATTTCATCGTAGGCAAAGACTACCATTACAGCGAAAGGAAGCAACGGGGACATGCCTCCATCCAACCTCCCCGTACCACCATGATGCATTTCTTTGTAGGCACATTAGACCATCAAAGTTCCTTTATCAAAAGGGAGCTCTTTGTCAATTCGCCCTATCGGGAAGATTTCCGATTGGTTTCAGATTGGATTTTCTATATCGAGAAGATTGTCACTGAAGGAAAGAACGTGCAGTTTATCAATGAGATAGTCTGCCGACGTGAAGAGGGAGGCCTTTCAGAACAGCAAAGGGAGCGAAACCGCAAGGAAATCAGCCAATGGTTGCACCAATACCTGCCGCAGGGCGTCTATGCAGACTATGCTACTCTTGCAAAGTTAGACAAGACAAGCCTTTATCGACTTTTCGACATCTGCGATAGCGACAAGAAAAGGAAATGGCTCATCAGATTCATCAAATTGATTCAGAGACTCTTATGACGTCCTAATAACACGGGAAAGAAAAGCTCTGCCAGATGAATAATCGGGACAAAACAAAGAAGGATAAGCAACGCAAACAGCATATCCTCTACCCACATTCCGTCTGGCAACTCTGTCAATCGACGAACTATGATAATATGCACTCCTATGATGAGAATAGAGCCTTTCGATAGGGTTTGTACCATTTGACGATAGGGCAAGCGGCTCAACCAAAGTGACAGCACATAGAGCATCAAAGAACCGGCAACGCCACCAATTATAAATAATGGAAAGCTACTGCCATAGCCACAAAGATACATCCAGACATAGTCATTTTCTTTGCCGCATAATACTACAAGAGCCACAGCAACCAACAACAAGATTGCTTCGTGCCAGTAGTTATGCATATTGTTGAGCATCAGCTTAATAGGTTTCAAGAATACGCCTATTAAGAAGAACGGCATACAAACCAGTACATTCACGTTGGCATTGCTAATCTCTATTCCTTTATCATGCAAGAAGATTGCTCCAACAGAGAGTGCGATGAACATCAAGCCATACACCCACTTCTTCTCTGGCAATGCCTGCATAATCAGGCGAATCACCATCAGGGTATAGAAATACCAACAGGGACCCATACACCATCGATGGCCCAACAAAAGCCACTTGAAATACCAAAACCAAGTGACTTCATACTCCCTGCCCAAAGCCATGCAGCGGAAATAGGCTTCCAGCTGCATGAGAAGGCTCATGATGAACGTAGGTACCAGCAACTGCCAGAAGCACTTCCTGATGCACGTCTTCCAATCAGGCGACTTCTTATACAAGAAACCGGAAATGACGCAAAACACCTGGACGCTGAACACATACAAATAGACATATCCATCCGAGAAGAAATGTCCCCAGATAATCGAGAATATGGCCATGACCTTCATCCAGTCAAGCCATACCAAACGTCCATCCGCACTTACGGCTACTGAAGTCTGATGATTGGTCATCATATATAAACGTTTGCTATCGTTCTTTCTTGGCACAAAGGTAAACAAAATACTCGGAATCACCAAGCAAAGAGGAGAAAAACCTATACATCAGGAGGTATAGCATAGGATGTAAGCTTGGGAATATGCCCGTTAAATGTTGTTTCGCGTACGCCCGAAAGGCCTTTCGCGTAGGCGCAAAATGGTTTTCGCGTTAGCGCAAAACTCACGAGCAGTTTTTGTTATGGCACAACAGAAGCAGGGGACGGCGTTTCTATTTGTCTGTCAATGGTGCCGATAATGGTAATGGGGGTATTCTGATAGTTCTCCTGAGCGGTTATGGTAATGATGTCGGCATCGAAATGGAAGCGTAGCAAGACGGAGCCCATCCAGTCGACAAAGTGCAGTTTGATGAGCAACTCATCATCCTGCCAGGCATAGCAGGCTCCGACTTTGAAATGGGAAGGGATGGTACTGAACTGGTTCTTGACGGCATAGCGGGCGTTGAGCGGAAAGAAGTCAACAGTGGAGGTGGCCCATAACTGATGTCCCATGCGCACTTGTCCCTTGACGCCAGCAGTATCGGTAATCTCAATCACGTCGTCGGCTAGAAATGTAATGGCCGACCAACCTAACGGATTCTTGTTCAAATTGGCCGTAAATCCCTGATAGTCAACATAAACCTTGCTGGTGAATTCACCTTCTATCAGGGGAAGGCTGTAAGTTCTCTGCTGCAACTGCTGATAGTCAGGCGAAGGAGCCAAAGGCTGCTCCTTCATGCCAGCAAACAAGGTTTTCCAAATGTAGCGGAACTCTCCGCTGCCTTTATTCATCATACATTGGTTAATGACAACCACGACATCGGCCTTGGGCACCACCATAATATACTGGCCATAGGCTCCTGCAGCATAGGCTGCCGTAGGATATGAAGGCAACCACATCTGGTAACCGTAGTTGTCGTTCTTGGGCACCTCAACCTGCTGCCTCATCATGGCATCCACCCAATGAGCAGGTATGAGCTGACGGCTGTACCAACGCCCGCGCTGCAACAGCAGCTGTCCGAACTTGGCCAGCGATTCCGGCTGGATATACAGTCCCCATCCGCCTGTATTTATTCCCTCAGGACTCTGTTCCCATTTCACGTCAACGATATTCATGTGCCCGAACACTTTCTGCTTCAGGTAGTCGAGCACGTTTTTGCCTGTCACCTTCTGGATGATGGCCGAGAGCAGATAAGTGTCCATTGAGTCATACTGGAACAGCTTTCCTGGGTCAGCGTTCATGGGATGAGACAAATAGGAGCGAATCCAGTCAAGGCTATTATTGCGAATCTGAGTGTCGACAACAAACCCCGAGCGCATGGTCAGCAAGTCCTTAACAGTAATACTGTTCAAGCGCCAACTGACAATTCGAGGCAGTTGCTTGGGGAAGAACGTTACCAACCGGTCGTCGAGTTTCAGCAGTTTCTCGTCGATGGCAATGCCAACAGCAGCAGCCACAAACGTCTTTGAACAGGAAAACTGGGTATGCTTATACTCTGGTCGGAAAGGAGCTGGGAACATTTCGCCCACTACTTTACCATGCCGCATGACGATTACACCGTGGATCTCTGTCTTTGGATAAGCCAGCAATGAGTCGAAGAAAGCACTGACCTGAGCAGACTTCATGCCTACTGCCTCAGGCGATGTCCGAGGAAGGTCGTTTACCTGTGCAACGGCTGGCATCCCGCTCATCAATACAAACAGGACAAGAAGGGCAACCGCCCGATGGGCTACAATGTTACAAAAGCATTTCATTTCCGCTAATAAAAAAGGATTGCGAACTCTCTTGAGAATCCGCAACCCCTTTTTGTTGGTTAGTTATTTACCGAGCCTCCAACAATATCAAGCAGTTCATTTGTAATAGCTTGCTGGCGACTCTTGTTATACTGTAGGTTCAACTGACGCAGCAGTTCATCGGCATTGTCCGTTGCCGTCTGCATGGCCACCATACGGGCGGCATGCTCTGAAGCCACACTATCGAGCAAGGCAGTATAGAGCGACAGATGAGCCAGCTTCGGAATGAGCTGCGACAGCACGGTGTCCATGTCGGGCTCCACGATGAAGTTATCGTTCAAAGGCGGCACCTCCTGTCCCTCGGCATTCACCTTCGGCTTCTTCTTGCGGTTCCTCTTCAGGTACTCCTGACTCTCCTTCGTAGCGGCAATGGACGTAAGGTCACGCTCATGGTCGCGCTCCAATTCCTCCTCCACGTCAATGGGCAGGAAAGTCTTACGGGTAAGCACCTGAGAACCAGCCGACTTGAAGTGGTGGTAGATGAGCTCCACCTTGTCAATCTGACCGTTGCGGAACTTCTCGCCTAACTCCATAGCAATGTCGATGCACTGGCGCACGTTGGGCTTATCGGCCAATGCCGAAAACTCGCCCTGTACGTCGTAGCCCAGTTTGCTGGCCTTCTCGTACACCTTACGGCCTATGGGATAGACCTCGATGCCCTCAACACCCTGTTCGCGATACTCGGCCACCACCTGCTGCATACGCTTGATAATGTTGGCATTGAAACCGCCACAGAGCGACGAATTGCTGGCAAACACCACCAGGGCAGCCCGATGAACCGGACGCGGCTGGTCGTATATCGTCTGGGCTTCCGCCTCGGCAGCAAGGAACGACTTCAGGATGTGCTCCAGCATCGTCTCGTAGGGCAACATGTTCTGGATGGCTACCTGAGCATGGTGCAACTTCGACGACGCCACCATCTTCATGGCCGACGTAATCTTGCGGGTGGAGTTGACGGAGGCTATGCGGCCTTTAATTTCTTTCAGGCTTGGCATAGGCTATCAGGCTTTGTACGTGCTGGCGATATCAGCCATGACGGCTTCAATCTTGGCCGTAGTTTCATCGTCAATCTTTCCGCTGGCCAGTGTCTCGATAACCTCGGGAGCCGAAGAGCGCAGCTTGTCAAGGAACTGATCCTGACACTGACGCACCTTGTCGATGGGCACCTGACGCATCAAGCCGTGCACACCGCAATAGAGGATGGCGATCTGCTCGCCTACAGGCATCGGTGAGTACTGCGGCTGGATAAGCAGCTGGTTGTTCTTACGTCCGCGGTCGAGGGTCATTGCCGTCACAGCATCCATATCGCTGGAGAACTTCGAGAAGGCCTCCAACTCACGATACTGAGCCTGGTCGATCTTCAGCGTACCAGCCACCTTCTTCATTGACTTGATCTGTGCCGAGCCACCCACACGGGATACTGAGATACCCACGTTGATGGCGGGACGGAAGCCCTGGTTGAAGAGGTCACTCTCCAAGAATATCTGACCGTCGGTAATAGAAATCACGTTGGTCGGGATGTAAGCCGACACGTCGCCAGCCTGCGTCTCGATGATAGGCAGAGCGGTAAGTGAGCCACCACCCTTTACATGACCCTTCATGCACTCCGGCAGGTCGTTCATCTGCTCGGCCACCTCCTGCTGTTCGTTCATCTTGGCAGCACGCTCAAGGAGACGGCTGTGCAGGTAGAACACATCACCAGGATAAGCCTCACGTCCTGAAGGACGGCGCAGAATCAGCGACACCTCACGGTAAGCCACAGCCTGCTTTGACAGGTCATCGTAAACGACCAATGCGGGCAGACCACGGTCGCGGAAGTACTCGCCGATGGCAGCACCAGCAAACGGTGCATAATACTGCATGGCGGCAGGATCGGCAGCAGTGGCAGCCACCACGATGGTGTAAGGCATAGCGCCGTGCTCCTGCAGTGTGCTAACGAGCGCAGCAACGGTAGAAGCCTTCTGACCGATGGCCACATAGATACAATAGACAGGCTTGCCTGCCTCATAGAAACTCTTCTGGTTGATGATAGTGTCAACGGCGATGGCTGTCTTACCCGTCTGACGGTCGCCGATAATGAGCTCACGCTGACCACGTCCGATAGGAATCATCGAGTCGATAGCCTTCAAACCTGTCTGCAGCGGTTCCTTCACGGGCTGACGGTAAATCACACCAGGAGCCTTACGATCCAGCGGCATCTCGAAAGCGCCACTGAGGTCGATGTCGCCCTTGCCGTCGATAGCCTGACCCAGAGGGTTGATGACGCGGCCAAGCATGTTGTCGTTGACACGGATAGAGGCAATGCGCTTGGTGCGCTTCACCACCATGCCCTCCTTGATGCCCGACGTAGTGCCCAGCAGCACACAACCGACGTTATCTTCCTCGAGGTTCATCACGATAGCCATCGTGCCGTTCTCGAACTCCAGCAGTTCGTTGGCTTCAGCGTTGCGCAGACCATAGATGCGGGCCACACCGTCGCTGACGGTTAGCACAGTACCCACCTCGTCGAACTTCTCAGCGCTGGAGATTCCCTTTAACTGATCGAGCAGCACCTGGGACACTTCGCTTGGTTTAATTTTATCTGACATAAATACTATAATTCATTTTTACTACAACGGATTTTACGGATTATACGGACTTTCTGTTATACATCCGAAATCAGTGCTATCCGTTGTTTTCATTTCTTTAGTGCTTGTAGAATGTTATTGAGTTTGGCTTTCACGCTCGCATCCATGCGATATGTGTCGTACTCGAGGATGAAGCCACCAATGATGTCGGGGTTCACCTCAGTCTCAAACTCCACAGTTCCATTAGTCTTACTCTCCACCATTTGCCGCATCTTCTGCTCGGTGGCAGGTGTGACGCGGGCAGCAGTGATGAGACGTCCACGGATGATACTTTTCTCCTGACGATAGAGCGTGACGTACGAATTGGCAATGAATTGCATCACCGGCTCTCGGCCTTCTTTCAGCACGAGCTGGATGAAAGCACGGGTAAGCGGAGTAGCATTGCCGCCGGCAGCTGTCAGCAGCAGCTCTTCCTTCTTTTCCTTCGAGAGCATCGGGCCAGCTATCGTCTGGCGCAGCTGCGGCACGTCGATGTAGCTCTTTGCCAAGAGCTGCATCTCCTGATACACAGCCTCGTCAAGCTTCTGCTCGGTGGCACTCTTTAAAAGTGCACGGGCGTAGCGAACCGATATGACTCCTATATCCATACGTTTACTCGTTTACTTGTCTTTAGAAACTTCATCCAGCATACGGTCGATGAGATCCATCTGCTCCTTGTCGTCCTTGAGGTTCTGACGAAGAACCTTCTCGGCAATCTCGACACTGAGCGTAGCTACTTGCTTACGGATGTCAGCAATGGCAGCCTTCTTCTCTTGCTCAATAGCCACACGGGCATCTTCAAGCAGTCGGGCACCTTCCTGACGGGCCTTGTCCTGAGCTTTCTCTACGATGGCATCGCGAGTTTCGGCAGCTTCTTTCAAAATCTGTGCCTGCTTCTCGCGTGCCTCCTGGAGGATGGATTCACCTTCTTTCTGTATATTGGCCAGTCGCTCGTTGGCCTCGTGCGCCTTGCGCAGCGAGTCATCGATGAAAGCCTGACGCTCCTTCACCATCCCTGTGATGACGGGGAAGCCAAACTTCCACAACAGGAAGAACACCACAAGGAACGTGATGGTCATCCAGAACAACAGTCCAGTACTCGGAATCAATAAATCCATACGCTGATGTGGTTAAATTAGATGCAGAGGAATGCGATAACGGCTGCGAACAGGGCGACACCCTCAATCAGAGCGGCAGCCACAATCATGTTCGTGAACAGCTTGTTCATCACCTCCGGCTGACGGGCCATAGCGTCCATAGCCTGACCGCCGATTCTACCAATACCAAGACCTGCGCCAATAGCTGCGAGACCTGCGCCTACTGCGGCGCCTAACTTTGCAACACCTTCTGCTGCCAATAATGCTGTAATCATAATCGTTTAAGTTTTTAAATTATTAAATTTGTTTTTTCTTTTATTGTTTCGTTATTTCGTTATTCCGGTATTCCGATAAAACTTTATTCCGGTATTCCGTCATCACTCGTGCCCTTCCGGCTCAACCCTTGCCAAACCAATGAAGACGGCCGAGAGCATGGTAAACACCATTGCCTGGATGAAGCACACCAGGCACTCGAGGCACATCATGAAGACGCTCATGATAACCGACAGAGCCGACATCGAAAGCTGTACGGCCACGGCCTGACTTGCAACCAAGAAGATGATGCAGGTAATGGCTACGGCAATAGCATGACCAGCCATCATGTTGGCGAAAAGTCGGATCATCAAGGCGAAGGGCTTGGTGAAGATACCGACGAACTCAATCACGGGAATGATGGGAATTGGTGCCTTCAACCATGTAGGAACTTCGGGCCAGAATATGTCCTTCCAATAGTGCTTGTTGCCCGAGAACTGCACGATAATGAACGTGCAGAGGGCAAGGAAGAACGTCACGGCAATGTTACCCGTCACGTTACCCGAGCCTGGAGGGAACGGTATCAAGCCCATCACATTACAGGTAAAGATGAAGAAGAAGCAGGTCAGCAGGTAAGGCGTGTACTTCTCGTAGCCCTTTCCTACGCCCGGCTTGATAATCTCATCCACCACATACATTACCATCATCTCAACGAAGCCGACAAAACCACCAGGGGCGGGGTCGCTTGCCTTGCGCTTCTTGTACCAGCGTGCGCTGAGCAGGATGCAGCAAAGCAGGATGGCCACGTTGATAAACATCACGGCCACCGTCTTCGTGATACTGAGGTCGAGAACGGGGGAGCCGTTCTCCACTATTTTGCCTGCATTGTCGCCCTCTGTGGCAATGGCCAGCCCATAAGGGCCTTGGCGCAACCCGTTGGCATCGGCGTGGTGCTCGAACTGTGACGAGCAGAATACATGCCAGCCTGTCGACGAGTTAACGATGATAGGCAGCGGAATGACGATGGCAGTTTCTCCTTCGCCAGTAACGTGCCATTCGTGTGAGTCCTTGATATGTTCAAGCACCACCTCCTTGGCCGAGAAATCCTCTGCCTTCATCACCGGCACCATCGCCAGCAGCATGAGAGCCATGCAAAGCAGTCGTTTTGTTATTCCATTCATAATTTAGAATCCTCAAATCTCAATTCTCAATTCTTAAATCTCAAATCTTGATTGTCAATGTCTTAATGTAAGTGTTATGACCATCGTTATCGCGTACATTATTAATAAAACAACCGCGATATGGATGGCGTCATCTCTGTTCGGGGCGAAGAATACGTAGATACCAACCACCGTAGCGACGAGCAGCATACGTATCGTAGCCATCACAAGGTAGAAATGAACCAGATGTTCGGGCGATCGTCGTTTTACGACATCATATCCTTTCACATAAGTCACTCCCAAGAGTGTGAAGAACAGGACAGCAAGGAAGATAAGCTCAATTCTCAAATTTCAATTCTCAAATCTTACTCTGTCTTCTCGACACAGAGCGACACCTCGTTCTGCTGCACTTCAACAAACCCTCCGAGGATTTCAAGCTGCTGCCCGTCATACTCCACTACCCCCTTTTGGAGTGTAGAGATAATGGGCGCATGATCCGTAAGGATTTCGAAGTTACCCTGCGTACCGGGCACCTTTACACTTTCCACCTCTCCAGTGAACTCTACCTTCTCGGGCGAAACTATCTTCAGCTGTAGCATAATTCCCTAGTTTTTCTAGTCATTCCAGATGGTCTAGATTAGGCTTTTGCAGCTTCCAGCAGTTTCTTCGCCTTCTCCTTCGCGTCCTCAATAGTACCTACGTTGAGGAAGGCCTGCTCAGGCAGGTCGTCCACTTCGCCGTCGAGGATGGCGTTGAAGCCCTTGATAGTCTCCTCTATGGGCACCATCACACCAGGCAGGCCCGTGAACTGCGAAGCCACCGAGAATGGCTGGCTGAGGAATCGCTGCACACGGCGTGCGCGGTTCACGGTCAGCTTGTCCTCATCGGAGAGCTCGTCCATACCAAGGATGGCGATGATGTCCTGCAACTCCTTGTAGCGCTGCAGAATCTCCTTCACGCGTTGTGCACAGTCGTAGTGAGCCTTGCCCACAATCAGCGGATCGAGGATACGTGACGTTGAGCCCAGAGGATCAACGGCGGGATAGATACCAAGCTCGGCAATCTTACGGTCGAGCACGGTGGTTGCATCCAAGTGTGTAAAGGTCGTTGCAGGAGCCGGGTCAGTCAAGTCGTCGGCAGGGACATAAACTGCTTGTACTGAGGTAATTGACCCCGTCTTCGTTGAAGTAATTCTTTCCTGCATCGTACCCATCTCCGAAGCCAGTGTAGGCTGATAACCCACGGCCGACGGCATACGTCCTAACAGTGCCGATACCTCGGAACCAGCCTGTGTGAAACGGAAGATATTGTCGATGAAGAACAGGATATCGGCTGCGCCGCCATCCTTACCACCGCCATCACGGAATCCCTCGGCAACCGTCAAGCCCGAGAGTGCCACTGAGGCACGTGCCCCCGGCGGCTCATTCATCTGACCGTACACCAGCGTTGCCTGACTCTTCTTCAGTTCTTCGGGGTCAACGAGCGAGAGGTCCCATTTGCCTTCGTCCATTGCCTTGCGGAATTTCTCACCGTAACGGATAACGCCCGACTCAATCATCTCGCGGATCAGGTCGTTACCCTCACGCGTGCGCTCTCCTACTCCGGCGAACACCGAGAAACCGTTGTGGCCCTTGGCAATGTTGTTGATCAACTCCATGATGAGCACCGTCTTACCTACGCCGGCACCACCGAAGAGTCCAATCTTACCACCCTTCATATAAGGCTCCAGCAGGTCAATCACCTTGATACCCGTAGCCAGGATTTCCTTCTTCGTCGAGAGCTCTTCAAAAGTCGGAGCCTCGCGATGGATGGGATAGGCACCCTCCATGTTAAGCTGTTTCATACCGTCGATAGGCTGACCAATCACGTTCAGCATACGACCCTTGATCTGGTCGCCGGAAGGCATTCTGATAGGCGCGCCCAACGGAATAGCCTCCAGACCACGCTGCAGTCCGTCGGTATTGTCCATAGCCACGCAGCGCACAGTATCCTCGCCGATGTGCTGCTGCACCTCGACGATAAGTTCACTGCCGTTACCACGGTCAATCTTCAGGGCATCATGAATCTTTGGCAACACTTTTTCCGCTTCTTGTCCCTTGGTATCGAAGAAAACGTCGATAACAGGGCCGATAATCTGGGAAATGTGTCCACTAATTTGTGCCATAAGCGTAAAAATATTTAAAGTTATATGTTTTAGTTATCAAAACTGCCTACAAAGATAGGAAAAAAATATAAACCACAAAAGAAAATGGAGAAATAATTCCAAAAAACTAACTGATTTCATACTCCGTCGGGTCGCTGAGGCCTGCTTCGACGAGTGCTTCATGGCGCTCAACGCAAGTTCCGCAACGTCCACAATGGCGCTCTCCTCCTTTATAGCACGACCACGTTTCAGCGTAATCGACGCCCAATTCCGCACCTCGTGCAGCGATCTGAGCCTTCGTCAGATTGGTGAACGGGCAAAGCAGCGTAATACCAGGATAAGTACCCGTGCGAGCAGCCTCGCTCATAGCATTGACAAACTCCGGACGGCAGTCGGGATAAATGGTGTGGTCGCCGCCATGATTAGCCATCATCACGTGCTGAAGGCCGCGGCTCTCAGCCAGCCCGATGGCCACGCTGAGCATAATGCCGTTGCGGAAGGGCACAACGGTCGACTTCATATTCTCGTCGGCATAATGTCCCTCTGGAATGGCGTCGGCTCCCTGAAGCAGGGAACTTTCAAAATACTGTCCCATGAACTTCAAGGGAATAACAAGGTGCTCGATGCCCAAACGCTGGCAGTGAAGCTGGGCGAAGGGAATCTCGCGGGCGTTGTGGTTCGAACCATAGTCGAACGACACGGCAAGGGCAATACGCTCCTTCTGGTCGTAAAGCAGCGTCACGGAGTCCATGCCACCACTTAAAATGAGTATACTATCTTTCATATTGGCTACAAAGGTACAAAAAAAAGTGAAGAGTGAAAAGTGAAGAGTGAAGAATTTGCCACCTTCATGGTTGTTTTTCAGAAATTATGTGTAATTTTGCGCCGTTTATGAAGTACAACCAACAATTTAACCAGCAGCAGGCGCTGCGTTTCCACCATTTTACGCGGAAGGGATGGGCATTGTTTGCCTGTCTTGGACGGGTGGTCACCATCAGCGTGCTGAGCGTGGCTACGTTAAAATCGGCCAGCGCTGCCACCGACGACATTGCGACGACGGTGGAAAGGCAACCAGCAGGTGCTTTTGCCGGATCAGGCGACCCCCACTCGGGAATAAATGCCGAAGAAGACGAGCCAGACGAGGAAAAGACCTTAGGCAATCTTGAGGTCACTGGCTCTTTGGCACCCTTGGCGACTGGCCAGGGGGTGAGATTAGTTTCTGTATTGACGCACGACGCTATTCAGTCGGTGCCAATACAAAGTATTAACGACTTACTAAAGATGGTTGCCAGCGTCGATGTCAGGCAGCGAGGGCCTATCGGTGCACAGACAGACGTTAGCATTCGCGGTGGTACCCAAGAGCAAATCGCCATTCTACTGAACGGCATCAACATTTGCGATCCGCAGACGGGTCACAACACGCTGGATTTGCCTTGCGACGTAAGCGACATTATGCGTATTGAGGTGCTGGAAGGACCTGCAGGACGCATCTACGGCACATCATCGCTATTAGGGGCTATTAATATTGTCACTTATCCGGGAACAAGGAATGAGGAAGCAGGAACGGGAAATGTGAAAGCACGTATGGAGGGCGGTTCCTTCGGCTATTTCTCTTCCGCAGCAAGCATATCCTCCAACCTCGTACCTTCATCCTCGAGCAATCACCACGCGTTAAGCGCCAGCTATACGCGCAGCGACGGCTACAGTCGTTCGAAGGCCGGACACCTGAACAGCGATTATGAAGGTGGGAAAGCCTTTTATCAGGGAGGCTACTCCCTTCCCCTCGGGGAGGCTGGGAAGGGGTCGCTCTCCTGGCATACAGGAGTGAGCATCAAAGGCTTCGGCTCGAACACTTTTTACAGTGCCAAATACGACGAACAATTTGAGAAGACCATCAAGTTGTACACCGCCCTGCAAGGAGACATCTTATTAAATAGGTGTAGTGCAGGAGGAAAGACCTACGAGCTGCACCTGAAGCCTGCCGTCTACTGGAACCACGGTAAAGACCGCTTCGAACTGATTCGCGGTTCGGAGGACAAAGTGCCTTACAACTTCCACCGCACCAATATTGTAGGACTGAACCTCAACAGCTGGTTTGAATGGCAACTGGGACGAACGGCCATCGGTGCGGAGTTTCGCAACGAGGACATCGTCAGCACCAATCTCGGAGAACCGCTGCGTGAGCCATTCAGCCACTACAAGTCAGGACTCAACCGTTCACAGCTGAGTATCCATGCCGAGCACAACATCCTTCTGAAGCAACTCACGCTCTCCGCAGGGTTCGTCGCCATCAAGAACACGGGCAACGAAATGCCCTTCAAGGCATATCCGGGCATCGACCTCCGCCTCCGATTAAACCAGCACTGGAAACTCTACGCCTCTTACAACGAGTCACTACGCATGCCGTCATTCACGGAGTTGTACTACAGCGTCGGGGGACACAAGGCCGACAAGAACCTGAAACCCGAGGAGATGCGTGCCGTGGAAGGGGGAGTGAAGGTGGAAGATGAGAGATGGAGCGTTGTAGGCAAGGTGTTTTACCACCATTGCAGCAACATCATTGATTGGGTAATGGATACCCGCGACCCTAAAGGCACGTGGCAGAGCGTGAACCACACGAAGGTCAACACCTTCGGACAGGAGATCACCGTCAATTGTCAATTTCCCATTTTTGCCCAGGCAAGTGTCCCTGCGGGACGAACTATCAATTGTCAATTGTCTTACTGTCACCTGCACCAGCAGAAAGACGAAGAGCCCTACCTGCAGTCGCAGTATTCGCTGGAGTACCTGCGCCACAAGCTGTCGGCCATGTTGCAATGTCCCATCAACAGTCACCTGAGCGCAACAGTAAGCTACCGCTACCAGGACCGGACGGGCAGCTACACCAGCACCGAGGGCATCGTCACAGACTACCGTCCCTACTCCGTTGTCGATGCTCGCGTAGCATGGAAACAACCAGGAACAGAGTCCTATGTCGAAGCCAACAATTTGACAAGTACACATTACATCGACTATGGCAATGTGCCACAGCCAGGCTGCTGGATCATCGTCGGGTGTAAAAAAACGCTAAATTATAAGAAGCGAATAGACTTTTCTCAATAAATCTTTGTAACTTTGCGACCTATTAGTTGAGTAACACTTTAATTCAAACAACATTATGACAATCAACGAATTCAACTTTGCCGGTAAGAAGGCAATCGTGCGCGTTGACTTCAACGTGCCCCTCGATGAGAATGGTAAGATCACTGACGACACCCGCATCCGCGGTGCCCTGCCCACCCTGAAGAAGATTCTGGCTGACGGCGGTGCAACGATCATCATGTCACACATGGGCAAGCCCAAGGGTAAGGTCGACGCTAAGAAGTCGCTCGGTCAGATCCGTGAGGCTGTAGAGAAGGCCCTGGGTGTTCCCGTTGCTTTCGCTCCCGACTGCGCCAAGGCTCAGGAGCAGGCTGCTGCCCTGAAGATGGGCGAGGCTCTGCTGCTCGAGAACCTGCGTTTCTATCCCGAGGAAGAGGGCAAGCCCGTTGGTATTGACAAGGCCGATCCCGCTTACGACGACGCCAAGAAGGCTATGAAGGCCAGCCAGAAGGAGTTTGCCAAGACTTTGGCTTCCTACGCTGACTGCTATGTGATGGATGCCTTCGGTACCGCTCACCGCAAGCACGCTTCTACCGCTGTCATCGCCGACTACTTCGACGCCGACAACAAGATGCTGGGCCTGCTGATGGAGAAGGAAGTACAGGCTGTTGACGCCGTGCTCTCTAACATCAAGCGTCCGTTCGTAGCCATCATGGGTGGTTCAAAGGTTTCTTCTAAGATCGGTATCATCGAGAACCTGCTCGGCAAAGTCGACAAGCTCATCCTCTGCGGTGGTATGACCTACACCTTCGCCAAGGCTCACGACGGTGAGATCGGTGACTCAATCGTTGAGCTCGACAAGCTGGATGTTGCTCTCGGCGTTGAGGAGCTGGCTAAGAAGAACGGCGTTGAGCTCGTTCTCGGTTCTGACTGCACCGCTACCAACGGTCTCGACTTCGGTACGATGACTGTCAAGGAGGGTGCTCAGATCATCAACTGCCCCGCCAACAAGGTTCCCGCTGGCTTCGAGGGTGTCGACGCTGGTCCTGAGAGCCAGAAGGCATTTGCCGAGGCTATCAAGGGTGCCAAGACCATCCTGTGGAACGGTCCTGCCGGTGTGTTCGAGTGCGACAACTTCACCGCTGGCTCACGCGCTATCGGCGAGGCTATTGCCAAGGCTACGGCTGAGGGTGCCTTCTCGCTGATCGGTGGTGGCGACTCTGTGGCTTGCGTCAACAAGTTCGGTCTTGCCGACCAGGTAAGCTACATCTCTACCGGTGGTGGTGCCCTGCTCGAGGCTATCGAGGGTAAGGTTCTTCCCGGCGTTGCTGCAATCAAAGGAAACGATTAAGTGAGAACAATAAAAGCTCGCTTTTATTGTCGAACGTGAGTTTGCTAGAGGCGAAGCCTCAAGGAAACGATTAAGTGAGAACAATAAAAGCTCGCGTCAATAATAATAGCGCAGTCCTCATTGGGCTGCGCTATTAACTTATAGACCACTATCGTGTTTCTATTGCATTACTGCTCTTCCATTTCCTCGCTCAGTTCTTTCCTATAGGCTTCTGCCAGCTTGATACCCTCGGCACTCTGACAGAACCTAGTCGTCAGGAATCCCTTGTACGTCTCTTCGGCATCCTTCTTACGCCCGAGGCGGTCGAGCGCCCACGACTTGTAGATGGTGTAGCGTCCCACCTGTCGGTCAACGTAGTTGGTGTCAACCCCTTCACGCTGACCGTATTCTATCAGCAGGTCACCAAAGTTGCTGGTATAGTAGAGCGCCTGTTCGTACTTCTTCGCCAGCACACAATAGTAGGCAATGTTCACAAGCCCGGCAATGGCATCCTTATAGGCTTCGTCGCTATGGCTCTTCTCGATATTCTCACGGTGCTTTGCGCAGGCACGTACGAATCCGATATGAGCATCCTCCTCCGACTGTCCCAAGCTAACCTGGCACAAGCCGGCATAAATCAGCAGATTCACGTAGTCGCTGGTGGTGTCACACTCCAGGGCCTCTAACCGCTCTATCACGGGCAGGGCCATCTTCAGCGTTCCTTCATAGTCACCGCTTAGACTGAGCTGGTTGGCAAGCCGGGCAGCCGACTTGACATAGGCATTCATGTTTTCCGGACTGCTCGACTTTACGGCATCGTCCATTGACTTCTGCCAATAGTCAGCAGCCTCATCTTTCTGTTTCATGCGCTCATAGGCGTAGCCACGCCAATAGTTGGCACTCGACGAAAGCAGGCCGCCATCCTGTTCCAGACTGTCGGCCAGCGAAAGAATCCGGCTGTAGTCCTTTGCCTTATAGGCAGTCTCTATCAACAGCAGGGCCTCGTCAGCGCTCTTTTCCTCTTTCTTACAACCGCTAACGAATACAAGCAGCATGACCGTGGTGACGGAGAGGAATCCTATTTTCTTCTTCATCATCATACACCTCAAGGGGAAAATTGCCGTTTACTTTGCTTTCTTAGCTGCTTTCTCTGCTTTCTTGCGGGCCTTTTCGGCTTTCTGCTGAGCCTTGATCGACTTCGCCTGCAGCTTCAGGTTGGTGGGATCTGCAGCAGCCTTCTCAATAGCCTTCTGGGCATCCTTCTGTGCATCCTCGTAATCCTCAGCGGCATCCTTGGCTTTTTCCTGCAGCTTCTTACGCTTCTCGACTTCCTTCTCCTTCTTCTTAATGGCATCCTGCCTCTTCTTCTCTGCCTTTTCGGCCTTCTTGGCAGCCTTCTCAGCATCCTTCTGTGCCTTCTCAGCAGCCTTCTGAGCCTTCATTTCAGCCTGTTGCTCGGGTGTCAGCACTTCCTGTGCCTGTACGGTTTGCGCGCCCATCAGCATGGTGACGGCCAGCGCCATAGTCATCAAAATTCTTTTCATTGTTTTCTGAATTTAAAGGTTTAAACTGCTGCAAAGATACGAAAAAAAAAGGTTTGTGCAATTATTTCAGGGAGAAATTACCAGAATTTCACATCATTTTGTCCAAATCGAGCGAAATACCGATGCTGAAGGAGGTTCCTGTCGTCAGCGGAGCGCAATAGTAATACCTCTTGGGCTTGTAGTTGAAGAGGTTGTCAATGGCGGTATTGACATTCACGCCGCGCCACACATGGTGCTGGAGCATGAGTTTCCAGATGGTATAGCCCTGGTCAACGTCCGCACGACCGGATTGGGGCTTGCCTTGGTAGCGCCCTGAGAGTGCTGCGTCGAGGGCATAGTGGCGCGAGAAGCGATGGTCGTAGCCCACGCGCCACGTCATAGAGTGCGAGCGAGGCTGATAAAAGTCTGAGTAATAGACTCTTCCCGTCTCTTTCATCCACGAATAGTTTAACTTGAGCATCAGCCCGCAATCCCACACGTGACCCATGCTGGCGTCCACGCCCCATACAGTAATGCCTTCCTCGTTCCAGTAGAGCGCGCTCTCCATACCCTCGAACATTCCGCCGTCGATGGTGGTGATACGCTTGTCGAACACATTGCAGTAGCCCATCAGGGTAAAGTTGTAGCGACCGTCGATGAACCCGCTGTTGCGGATGCGGTTCGTCCGCTCGATGGCTACGTTGAAGTTGTTGCTCTTCTCGGGCTTCAGGTCGGGGTTTCCACGGAGCATATAGCCCATGTTGCCCATGTCGAAGTGCATATACATCTCCTTGAGCGTAGGAGCACGGAAACCGCTGGCATAGTTGGCACGGAAGGTCATCCACGGGAACTTGTATACCACGGCGAGCCGTTCGGTGAGGGCCTTCTGTGACGAAGCCGAGAAGTAGTCGAAGCGCACGCTGCCTACCACGTTCAGCTGCGGCGTAATGTTCCAGTCTATCTGCGCATAGCCGTCGATATTGTCCTGCGAGTGGCTGTCACCGGCTGTGAACTGGTAGGTGTCGAGATAGTCGTTCATGTAGTCGGCTCCGACTATCAGGTGATGCTCGCCCAGGGTCTGGCTGTAGAGTGCGTGGACGACGTGCTGCCGGTTGCTGTAGTCGTGGTCGTGGGTACGCCTGCCGCCAGGCAGGAAATTGGCCTTGTCGTATTGGTCGAAGGCGTACGACAGTTCGAGGGTCGACCCTACCCCATCGCCTCGGGCTGGAAAAGCGTACCGTCCTTTCAGCCCGCCGCTGTAAGCGTTGAAATGGTAGTCGTAGGTGTCGCGCTCGCTGGTACGGAAGAAATAGCCGCCGCGTCCTATGAGCGTCAGTTGGTCGGTAGCCCTCCACGTCAGCCGCTCCTTCACGTTGTAGGTCTTCTGTCCGTAGAGACGGCTCAGGTTAGAGTCGTCCGTCAGCACCGATTCGTCGAAGGGCAGTCCCTGCGCCTTCTTCAGCAGTTCCTTGGCTATCTCCTCGGGCGAGTGCGCCTTGGGCAGGTCGACGGGGTCGATCTGGGTGTGCTGGAAACTCGTCTGCGAGTTCCATTTCTCGGTGTTAAACGAAAAACTGGCACCGTTGCGCCATTCGTGGCCGAAGGTGCTGTAGCGCGAATTGACGTTGGCGGTCCAGGGCTCCAGGTTCTCGCGGCTGATGATGTTGATCACCCCTCCCACGGCGTTCGAACCGTAGAGTGCCGACGAGGCGCCCTTCACCAACTCTATGCGTCCTACGTTGTCGAGGTTCAGCCGACTGTAGTCCACGTTGTCCATCGTCTCGCCAGCCATGCGCTCACCGTCAACGAGGAACAGCACGGCATTGCCGCCGAAGCCGCTCATGTTGAGCGACGTCTCCTGAGTCATGGCAAAGCCGAACTCCAGCCCGGGAATCTCCTGCGTCAGCAGGTCCTGGATATTGGTGGCGTCCGCAATCTTGATGTCGTGCAGGGTAATGAGTCGCGTCACCACGGGCGCATCCTTCAGCGACTTGGGCGAAAGGGAGGCGGTCACCACCACGGGCTCCAGCTCTACCGAGTCGCGGAAAGTCTTCTGGGCAGCTACTCTTTGCACCCACACAGACAACGCCAGCATCACGCTTAGCGCCATCCATCTATGCTCGCACCTCGTACCTCGCACCTCGTACCTCGAAAAGATTTACTTCTTGGTTCCCGTGAAAACGCCTTCCATTGACATCGGCATATTGCCATATTTCAAAGAAAAGGTCACGACAATCTCCTTACCACTAACAACGGCGAGTAAGTTAGTAATGGTAAATGCTTTCTCTGCCCCACTGGCATTGGTCACACTGCCTGTATAGGAAGTAACGGCACCAGCTATGGCTCCATCACCGCTTTTCAAGGGCACGTTCTTCACCGAGAGGGCAGGAATAGTCATCATGCCACCCATTCCCATTTCAGGAATCGTGATGTCAACGGAGGTGTCTGAGGCCTTGGAAATCACATAGTCCTTAGTCTCGTTAGACGATTCCTCTCCCATCACCATGACGACCTCTGTACCGGTATAGGTACCTGCCACCTGAGCGGCAGCTGCCACCTCCGGCTCATCATCATCACTTCCACACGAACTCACACTCACAACGAGGGCCACCGCAGCGACCATCATCATCATCAAACTTTTAATCTTCATAAATTGATAATTATTTTAATTTAAGTTTCGCATTCGCTCAACTCTTTTGGAGTTAAGGAGTTATGGAGTTAAGGAGTTATGACATCAGTCTAGTATCTCCTCATCCTCCATGGAATTATCAGTGTAATGGGTATTGTCTTAACTCCATAACTCCTTTAACTCCTTAACTCCTACAACTTGAGAAAGTTGAATTATTTTAATTGTTGTGTTGTGTAATCATACTCCGAACCATACGTGCTGTGGGGAATCGTGAAGACGGCTATCATCAGCAGTACGGCCAGGGCGGCCAGCCACTTGTTGTACTTCCACTTCAGCGTAGCCAGCGCAGCCACGAAGAACAGGAAACTCAGCAGCGTCTTGTTGTCCGTCAGGTCCGTGCCATAAGGGAATCCTGTCCACCACGGGCCGAACGCTGCATGCTGCACCAGCGGACCGAAGATGAATCCGCCCACAAACAATGTCCCGACGGTTATCTTCAGCCACTTGGCGTACTCTCTGCCCGTCAGCACCAGCAGCAGCATATACACGGCAAAGAGCATGGCACCGAACATCAGCAGGATGTGCGGAATCAGGATGCTGGCGGGCACGTCGTTGCGGAAACGTATCACCACCGGCTCATCCTCAGGATAGTCCTTTCCGTCAACGGTCAGGTAATACTGCAGCTTGCCGCCCACGGGCTGTACGGGCAGGGGGGCCTGCCACTCGCCGTCTGTATAGCCAAAGTCCACGGTGGTATAGTCGTCGGGCGTAGGATAGCGGCGGTAGTGCAGTTGCGCGTCAATGGGAGAAGCCGCAGGCACGCCTCCGAGCGTCACCATCTCGTCCTTCTGCACGCCACTTCTGGGCAGCTTCGTCTTATACTGCTCCCCATTCATTTCCACCACCACCTTCTTCGGATGCGTGGGGCCCGTCATGCGCTGGTAAATGCTCAGCACCAGCGTAATCACAACGGCTAATAGCCAGTAAATCCAATTCTTTTTCATTCTTCACTCTTCTCTATAGATTCCCCTGTCTGCTTTATCTATTTAGACATCCCTCCCTTTGGGAGGGCTTGGGTAGGCTGTGTTAACTCTACCTGAAACGTCATCGTCTCTTCGCCGCGCAGGACTCTCACGGGAATCGTGGTACCAGCCGTCAGTTCCGACAGCCGCTGCATGTATTCCTCCATGTTGTTCACGGGCTTGCCATCTATTTCCTGAATGATGTCGCCGCTACGGATGCCAGCCTTGTATGCTGGTTTTCCCGCCACCACAATGTCGGCACGCAGTCCGGGCTTGGTGCTCGCTCCCATCACGTCGGGCATCAGGCCCAACGTCACCTTAAACTTCGCATGCTTCATCGTCTGTGTGCTGGGCACGCTGATGTAGTCGGGCGTCGTCGGCATGCTTGTCAGTCGGCTCACCAGCTCCTGCGTGTACGCCAGCGTCTGCTGCATACCGTCGTAGTTCAGCGTCGCAGGCACGTCGGCAGGCGTGTGATACTCCATGTGACCGCCCGTGGTCAGAAACAGCACGGGAATGTCCTGTGCCACAAACGATGCCTGGTCGCTCGGACCGTAGCCGTCGGGAACACAGCTCACGTGCAGCCCCTGCTCGTTGGCTATGCCCTCCGCCATCGTCTTGAACTCCGTGCTGGTACCCGTGCCCGACACGCTCAGCGCGTTGTCGCGCATACGGCCCACCATGTCCAGGTTCACCATCGCCACTATACCTTTCTTATTATTAGGCAGGTTCCTGCGCTGCTTGTCCTCCTGCGCCATCCATTCCAGAAACTGCTTCGAGCCCACGAGTCCCTGCTCCTCGGCACCGAAGAACGCGAAGATGATGCTGCGCTTCGACCCTGTCTTCTTGAAGTGCTTCGCCAGCTCGAGCACCACCGCATCGCCGCTGGCATTGTCGTCGGCACCCGGGTGCACGCCCAACGTGTCGGGACGGCGCGAACCGGAACCCTGACCGCCCATGCCCAGGTGGTCGTAGTGCGAACCCACCACGATATACTCGTGCTTCAGGCGCTTGTCCTTTCCCGGCAGCACGGCCATGATGTTATGCGTATGATATTCGTTGGTCGTCTCGGTGACCACGTCTTTCTTGTTGAACTTAAAGCCCTGGAAGAATGCCTTCTCCTTCTTCGCCTTGACAATAGGCTTCAGCTTCAGGCTGCGCAACTGGCTAACGATGAATGCCGACGCCAGTGTGTCGCCCTTACTACCCGGGAACCTGCCGCCCAGCTCCTGCGAAGCCAGGTATTCCACCGCCTGCTTCATCTCCTCCTGCCGCTGGCCGAAAGCCTGCATGCCGAGGGCGAATACCAGCACCAATACGATATATCTATTTCTCATCTCTCTAACGTAATGATTTTGCGGGTGCAAAGGTACAAATATCCCCTCACCCCCGCAATCCCCATTAATAATGATTCTATAAAGACTCGAAAAACCGAAAATGTAACTTGTAACTTGTAACTTTCTCCCCCCCCTATGTGGCGGCAGGGCACAAAAAAAAAGAGGACGATGCTCGCGCATGGTCCTCTTTTCTAACAAAGGTTATGATACAGATTAGCATCGTTTTTACATTTCGACTTTCGTCGAGTTCAGAACGTTACAGGGCCGTAGCCCATGCACGAGGTCGTCCCCATGGCAGCGAGGGCAGCCGTAATGGCAGCGACGATCGCCTGTAACAGGATTTCCTTCCAAGTCGGTTTTACTTTGCTCATAGTAGTCTAGTTTTAGTTAGTGCAATCAATTTTTGAACATCGAAAAACACAAAAAGAACGAATATTAGATAATTCAACTTTCTCAAGTTGTAGGAGTTAAGGAGTTAAAGGAGTTATGGAGTTCTTTGCAAGCAAAGCGAGCAAGCTCGAGCGAAGACAATACCCATTACACTGATAATTCCATGGAGGATGAGGAGATACTAGACTGATGTCATAACTCCTTAACTCCATAACTCCTTAACTCCAAAAGAGTTGAGCGA
>JAEEGH010002679.1_pt1 | contig 47795 bp, 32 predicted proteins | sample 9134181 | NCBI WGS metagenome assembly JAEEGH01 (sample SAMN16246544, study PRJNA631951) | gut metagenome | biome: gut microbiome; feature: rumen; material: DP-attached | host: Bos | place: Iran: Karaj | collected 2018-10
TACGACAGTAAACGATGCCTACTTACACAGTAAAGGATAGGACTTTATAGGGGTAAAGTCCTATCTCTTACTCTCGAAACAGGCATTACTTACAACCGAAACTGCCATACCTTCAAAAATCATACTCTCCCGGTGCGCCCCACTTCTCCACCATGAGGCGAATCTGGGCGGGACTGTAGTCGTTGTCGCTGGCCGAACGTGCCAGACGGCGTATCTGCTCATGGAGTTCTGCATCGCGTTTGATCCAGCGCAGGAGCCTGTTCTGCGCCTGACGCGGATCCTTGACGGTCGGGAACATCAGCATCGCAAACTCCGACTTCCCGTAAGTTCGTATCTCAAATGTATTGCTACTCATCTCTAATCACTAAACTCTAAACACTCAACACTCAACTAACTTGACAGAATGACACAATAAATTGTAAAAAACTCACGCGTACCGCACAGGAGTGTGCACGGTACGCATGAGGAATTCTCAGAATAATGTGTCAAATGTGTCACGGATCTCGTCCATTGTCACCGTATCAGCCTCCGACTCGGGCTTGGCATCGTAAGCCAGCACCGACTTGTTGGACTTCTTCTCATCGTCGGTATAGGCCACGACGTTATAGCCTCGCTGGCCGTGTGACCGCACACCTATGAAGCCCAGCGCCGTCATCGCACGGCCAAGCCTGTTGGACGTCAGCCGCTGCGTCAGGTTGCCGCCGATAGTCATCAGTATCTCCGTGGAACTGACAAACACACCCGGCTCGTTCTCCTTAGGCAGCCGATAATGCTGGCTGATCAGCTCGCGCTCCGGCTTCGCCACCTCGTACCGCTCGTTGTGGCGCGCCATGAGTTGCATCTCGCCATCGTCGAACCAGTAGCGGAAACCCTTCAGGTAGAGGGCGTATGCCTGGGCGAAGACGGCGGCGTGGTCAAGCGGGTAATCGTGCGGCGAGCGGATCTGCTCCACCTCGAACGGCAGCCAGCGGCGCGTGCCCGTGTCGTCGTCGATGAACTGCAGGTTGTTGCCCGTGCCGCAGTACGAGGCGATGTGGTTCCTGCGCTCGGGGGCGCGGGCATAGGGCTTGCGCTCGTCGGTGACGGTGGTGGTCACAGCCCACTTCAGGCGGTTCATCTCCGAGGGACGCATCGTGTCCAGCTCCTCACAGCAGATCAGGCCGTACTGTGACAGCTTCAGCACCTCGTCCTTCGTCATGTTGCCGAAGCTCGTGTTCGAGTGGAAGTACGGCTGCAGCTCCGGCGGCAGCAGATGGCCGAACCAGGTGGTCTTGAAGATGCCCTGGCGACCGACGAACACCAGTATCTCCTGGTTCACCTTCCCCTCCTCGAGCCATCCCGCCACCATCGCCACAAGCCACTTGCGCAGGCAGGCGTAGAACAGCAGCTGTTCCTCGGTGCCGCCGCGGACGGTGACGGTCATCGACAGGTCGAGGATCGGGTTCGTTGACTCGTCCCACGGCGGCAGGCGGCTGAGGTAATACTGGAAGGGGTTGTACAGCGGCACGAAGTCGGACTTAAGCACCCGCCAGATGTCCTGTTCACGCACCTCCTTCGCCAGATAGATCATATTATACAGCGAGGTCACGAACCGATCGTCCACCCTATGCCACTCGCTGGCCGACCGCCACTCGTCGAGCGGTGTCGTTCCCGTCGGATACATGATGCCGAGGGCGGTGAACTCATCCCTCTCTGGGACGCGGAACTCCTGCTCACCGGTGATGACGTTGTGCCGCAGCACCACGTTGTCGCAGAGGAACCGCTGGATGTCCTCGGGCGTGGCATGTGTCTCCCGCCAGTTCTTCTTATGCTCCTTTTCCATTACCCGGTAACGATATGTTTCAGTCCGTCGAGATAGTCACACGCTTCCTCCTCGGTCATGAAGAGCAGCAGCGTCTGTAGTGTTATTACGAAGTCCGTCGCATCCTTTTCTGTCTCCGCAATCAGCTGCCGCCGTCGCTCGTCAGTCATTTCAAGGCCCTGGTTTCTGAGCTTGATCGCTTCGTTCCTGCGCAGCATCGTGCGCACACTGTAAATCAGCGAAAGCATCCTCCGCTGCTCGGGTGATAGTTTTTCTTTTTCTATTTCCATAAATGCTTGGTTTTAAGTTCCAACGCAAAGTTACTATATCTGCCTATAGCACGAAAGGATTTAACCGAAAGAAATGGTTCTTAAAAAGTCTTAATAATCTTCCGTAATCATCTCATTTACACGGCCTTTGATTGTTTGAAAGTTTATATTCAAATTCGTGTGCTTTGGACTCGCAAACCATCGGAACAGGTCGTTTTTGCGACATCCCGGTACAAGTACAGAAGAGCCCGACTGCAAGAGCCGGGCTATCTCAAAATATATCTTTTTTTTGGATCCTCTCGGCAAGTCGGGACGGAAGTCGAGCCGCTCGATAAGCCGAGGGTTTTGTTGGGGGATTAGCAACAGCGGGCTGAGATGTTGAATCATCTCGTCAAAGGCCCAGTAGTAATCACTGCTGATGAGATTCAGCAAAAGGGTGTCTTTTCTTTTTGTTTTCATTGTTTGCTATGGCTTGTGCCGCCACCCGTAGGATGGTCAGCCAAACCACAGCAAGGCATGCCGGGCTGGTCAGTAGGTTGTTAGTTTTGGTCTATAGGTACCAGTTTAGTGTTTGGTCAATCATTAAAAATTAATTTATATAATTCAAATTTAGCAACTATGTTGCTATATGTTTGCAAAAGTACGAAAAAATCCTAACAATTGATTTGTTTCCCTTGCTTTTTTACATTTGCATGCAATATTTTCCTCATTTATGCAGTTTTTTGCCTTAAAACTTGCAGAATTCAGAAAAACATCGTACCTTTGCAACTGATCACCGGCGCATACCTCAGTGGAGGGCCGGTGTGACATTGAGGGTAATATAACAAGCGTTTGCTGTTTATTCATACCAATATCCTTAAAAAAGATAAAAAGGCAATATCAATTATAGGATTTCTATAATAGAATTTGTATAATTGAGCCTTTTTACTTACTTCTGACCTACCAGAACGAGGAACGCATAAAGGCATATAGTGTTTCTGATCGATTCTTGGAAATGTGGATATGCAAGACCTACTGACCTTCGAATCACACGTCTCCAGATATGGTGTGCAAAAAAATGCGCGACTCATCACGAGCCGCGCCATTCTCCCAAACAATAATCTAACTAACTCTTAACTAACGATGTTTAAACCAATTATGTATGAATCTGGTGCAAAGGTACAGTGTTTTTCCTTTGCCATCGATAAGATATGTTTCAAAGACATACAAAAATCGTTCACTGTAACATATTTGTTAGCAATGAACGATTATTTTCACCATATGCTGTTCAGTTGACGCACTTTGGCTTCATAAGATGCCCCAGAGATGGTCAAGCAATTATAGATGGATTGGGGAAATACGAGATTGGTCATAGACATGGAACCGTTCTCCGTAAAGACCTCTACCGACGACTGGTCAACGAAGATATCGAGCGTAACCGAATTGCCAGATACATTGAGGGGAGCCTGTATCGACGGGATGGAGAAAGTTCCGTTGAAACTGGTCTGACCTGTGGCAGAAGTACGGTGGGCCGTTACCGTGCGATCGGAAGCGCTGACATCAAGCACATACTTCTCATCGGAGCCATTACTCAGCGTGATGGTAGATTTCTGATCGAGCTGGAGTATAATGCGAAGCTGATAAGCATCTTTGACATCAAGACTTGTACCTGCTGTCTGCCAACTCTCTGCTATCTTGTCGATTTCACTAACAACGGTATTGGCCAATAATGGTTTGCCATCATAGTCGATAAGTTTCAGTTCTCGAGGCAGGGTCATTGCCGAGCGCCAGGGTGTGCAGGGCACGGCTCCAGCGTAGCTCCAGTTGTTCATCCAGCCGATCATGATCTTACGGTCGCCCGTGTTGCTCCAGGTCACGCCGGCATAGTTGTCCATGCCATAGTCAAGCCAAAGGGGATAATCGAGGGCATCTGCCTTGAACTCCTTTCCGTCGAAGTCGCCGACAAAGTACATCATGCCTGAACCCAGGATAGGACCGCCAGGATTAACGCTGACCAGCAATACCCACTTGTTGCCCATTTGGATCAAGTCTGGGCACTCCCACTGGAAGTTGGGACGGCCAGGCAGATCGACGACAAACGTGCTTAAGTGGTTCCAACTTGTCAAGTTAGTGGAGCCATAGAACTCTACGCCTCTCGCCCATCCTTTGGCCAGAGCCATCACCCACTGCTTGGAGTCGGCATGCCAGAATACTTTCGGATCGCGTAGGTTGTCGTCGTTGTTCTTGATGACAGGATTGCCTGTATAGCGTGTGAAAGTCTTTCCACCGTCGGTAGAGTAGGCAATGCTTTGCTGCTGTTTGCCTGCCACATCGCCTGTTTCGCCTGCCGAGGTGTAGAGGGCCACCATTGCGTTGGCACCGAAGCCAGCCGTGTTATCCTTATCAATGACAGCAGAGCCGCTGAAGATAGCGCCCAGTTCGTCGCGTGTCATCGCTACGGCCTGCTCCTTCCAATGCATCAGGTCGGTAGAAGTGGCGTGTCCCCACGACATGTTTCCCCAGTCGTTTCCCTGTGGGTTGTACTGGTAGAAAAGATGGTACGTTCCGTCGGCAAATACCATACCGTTAGGATCGTTCATCCAGTTTTTGGCAGGAGTGAAATGGATCTGCGGACGGTACTGCTCGTTGTAACTGTCGGGCGTAGGTGTCGGAGGTGTGGGATCTGGTGTTGGCGTCGGTGTCGGCGTCGGGGTTGGTGTAGGTGTTGGCTCAGAGTCATCCCCTCCACAACCCCAAATGGTAACCGCTACCAGAGCGGTTACCATCATGAAGGATATTTTCTTGATTATTCGCATAGTTTGCTGTAAACCGTAAACTGTAAACTGTAAACCGTAAACTAATTATCTGGTCTTCAGATATTCCAGAGAGTTCTTGGCCAGCGTGAGCACATTGTCCTGATAGATATTGTTCTTCGGGTGTGCGCTCTTGTCAGGCGTTCCGTCACGATTCTTCATAGAGAACTCGCAACCGCCGTTACCAATGCAGAGGAGGGTTCCCTGGAACTCGGTCTTGCCCTGCTGAGCCTCCCAGACATTCATCTGGCTGACCCACCATATCTGGCTGTCCCATGTTCCGAGCGGATAGACTCCGTAGGTCTGGGTGCATTGTGCGTAGCAGGTTTCCTCGGTATTGCCAATGCCGGTCCAGAGGCTGGGCAGGTTGAAATACAGGCAGTTGTGGTCTTCCGTCCAACCTGGGCCCTTGAAGGCGATGAGTTTCGTGTCAGGAGTTGTCTCTACCTCGAGTCCCTTGTAGATGGGATGTGTTGAGTGATCCTTCTTGAACTTGTGGTCGGGGTTGAGCTCGACGGCCATTCTCCAGGTATCCTCGTTGATACCGCCCACACCGAAGCCGAAGGCATGGTCGTTGCTCTTCATTTCATCGAGGTTGATGCGGCCCAGGTGTCCGGCATAGACGGTAGCGTGGCTCCAGAGCAGCATAGAACCGCCATTCTTGTACCACTCGCGGATGATAGGTGTGGCAGCCTCTACGTTGGCGGGGATGTTCCATACGTCACTCTCAGAGACACCCTCAAGGTCACGCAACCAGAAGAGCACACGGTATGGGTCGACATCGGCTGCACTCTTGATGTTGTTGAAGCTCACGAACTGAGCTGTAGGATAGGTCTCGTGTAGCCAGAGCCAAGCCGAAGCTTCGTCGTCATCGCCAAGCTCAATCAGTTCCTCGGGAGTAGCATAGATGCTCAGGAATCCAATGGCGGTCTTACCGATTCGGAGTGATGACTTTGTTGAGAGCGATGTACCCTTGTCGTTCTTGGCAACGAGGGTCACCTCCCATGTTTCGCCAGTCTCCACATCACTGATGGTATAGCTTGTGGCAGAACCAGAGAGCGTTTCGTTGATTGTACGTGAGCCGTTAGTGGCTGTCAGCAGGATGCTCGAAGCGTCGACAGCCTTATTCCATACGACCAGTGCATCGTAACCACCCGTCTTGTCCACCTGGCTCATCTGAACACCGCTGATGCTGGTAGCACCCTCGCGAGTGTAAGACTTGATAACGCCAGAAGACAGATTGGCACCATCACTAACTTTGAACACGTACTCGAAAGGCACGTTTGTGGGTACATTCTTGTGGGTGAAACTGTTGCCGCTCACGGTCTCGGTACCGGAAATGGTACCGTTGCGGTAAATGATAATACGCATATCTCCGTTTTGAGCCGGCCACGTCCAGATATAGTCGTCGCCAGAGAGCTGGCCTGTAATCTGTGATGCATCGGGAGCAGTGAGCTTCATAGCCTCGCGGTCGATGTCCTTGTCCTGACAAGCGGTCAGGACTAAGGCGAACATCGCAAATATAATATATGATATCTTTTTCATAACTCTTAATTATCAATTATCAATTGTCAATTATCAATTTAATTATATCCCTTGTTCTGGGTATAGAGACCAGGTACATAGTAGAGCTGGATGTAAGGCAGCGGGAAGTACTCGTTCTTGCCTGGTGTGAAATGGGCATCCTTGTAGTACTGTGCATAGGTCTGTCCATTGTAGACCACATCCTTTTCTGTCTCGAAGAAGGCATTCAGTGTCTGAGAGGCGATACCCCAGCGGCGCAGGTCGAAGAAGCGGCTACTCTCCATAGCCATCTCCAAGCGGCGCTCCCACTGCAGGCACTTGCGGGCTGTATCCTTATCCTTGAAATAGGAATCGGGATAGAGGGCGATCTCGCACTGGTTTGCTGCATATCTGATGTGCTTCTCTACAGAGTTCTTGGCACGCTGACGGATAGCGTTGATGATATCTTGAGCTTCACTGAGCTGTCCAAGCTCTATGAGGGCCTCTGCACGCATCAGCATCACGTCGGTAAAGCGCAGCACGTAGTCGTTCATGGGGAAAGCCTGCCAGGGATAGTCGTAAGCCTCACCCTTGCTGCGCTGTGGCACCTCCTTCAGAGATGTATAGTAGCCATAGGTGTTGGGCGTACGGGAGTTGTCGGTTGTCATGGTGTAGTTTTCCTCATATTTGTAGGGGAAGGTAGGCATACCTACGGTGTGGAAGAGACGTGGATCCCACTTCTGGGCGTCGGGTGCACCGTTGACAGGAAAGTCGATCTCCTTGTTGTAGTCGTCAAACATGGGCAGTCCGTCCTTGGTCTTGAAGGCGTTCACGAGGTTCTGTGTGGGCTTGTGGAAGTCCCATCCGCACGACCAGATACCCCAGCAGCCGTTCAGCATGTTACTCCAGTTGGCACGGCCGAAACGGGTGTTGTCGTCCTCATAGTTAGAGTGCTGTACAGCAAAGATGCTCTCCTTGGAGTTCTTGTACTCAGGCAGGAAGATGTCGCCAAAGTCCTCGAGATAGCCATACTGGGATTTCTGTACTTCTGCAGTGTACTTTGCAACCTCCTGCATATATTGGTTGTTGATATGGCTGACACCCGTGTTAGCCTCGTAACCGTCGCCCCAAGCCATCGTCAGATAGCATTTTGCCAGATAAGCAGCAGCGGCAATCTTGTTGGCACGTCCGCCATCTTCCTGTGTAGTAGGCAGCACATCGTAGGCAGCCTTGAAGTCGGCCACGATCTTCTGCATGAGTTCTTCGTGAGTGAACTCATCGTTACGTGTCTGCTCCTCAGAGTGTACAGAGTAAACTTGCTCGTCGATCCAGGGCACCTGATTCCACATCTGCACCAGCTTGAAATAGAAGTGTGCTCTGAGGAATCGGACCTCACCCTCGCGGATGGCCTTTTTCTGAGCATCCATCGTTGCGTCGTTGGCCAGTGACACTAAAGCGCGGTTGCAACGGCTGATAGAGCAATAGAAATGATACCAGAGTTCGTCCATGTGGTCGGGAGTGGAGGCAGTCAGTGATGACCAAACCTCTACCGGGTGGTAGTTGGTGTCAGTGGTTCCTGAACCGCCCTTCATGGCATCGTCGGAAGATACGTCTCCGTAAGGCCAGAGGTTAAACGGATAGGTGTACCAGTCGTCACCCAATTTAGCATAGGCTGCAGTCACCATCTCTTCAGGCTGACTCATGGCCAGATCCTCATTGATGACGCCCTTGGGCGTAACGTCTATGAAATCGTTGCAAGAAGTCAGCGTACCGCAAACGATCAGACCTGCGCAAATTGCTATATATATTGCTTTCATAATCTTTTCTTATTTAATAAATTCCTAAAATCCTTGAATCCTTATCAAATTCCTTAGAACGAAGTTTGAATGCCAAATGAGAACGAAGTGCTGTTAGGATACATCCAACGAGGGTTCTCAGGATCTGAGCAAGTCAGTGAGCTGCTCTTCACGGTGAGCAGGTTGTGACCAGAGATGTAGACACGGGCACTGGTCATGTTTAACTTGCTGAGGAAACTCTTCGGCAGGTTATAACCAATCTGCACTTGGCGGAGTTTAGCATAAGAGCCGTTCTCTACGAAGTAGGTAGAGGTGCGATTTTCGTTACCGGTGTTGTTCGTGGTCAGAGCGGGAATGCTACTGCCTGTGTTGGCTGTGGTCCAAGCACCGAGCATGCGGTTACCCTTGTTCGAACCAGCATCGGTGATGCTATAGAAGTCGGTCTGGAACTTCTGGTCGTTGTAAACATCCTGACCGGCAACGCCCTGCCAGAACATGTTGAAGTCGAAGTCTTTATAGCTCAGGTCGACATTCAGGCCCCAAGAGAAGTTGGGTACAGGCGAGAATATCCAGGTCTGGTCCTGCTCGTTGATAATGCCGTTACCATCGAGATCAGCGTACTTCAGACCACCTACTCGGGCATTCTCCTGACCGCAGGCCAAAACCTCTTCACGATTCTGGAACAGTCCGTCGACGACGTAACCCACGATTGAACCGTAAGGACGGCCGCTCTCTACGAGATTCTCCTTAGCGGTGTGGACATACGAACCTGTCGTTGTCTCAGGCAGGTAGGTCACCTTAGAACGGTAGAAGTCGATATTGCCGTTGATGTTGTAATGCAAACCATACTCAGTGGTATGACGGTAACCGAGAGCAAGTTCCATACCCCAGTTCTGGAGGCTAGGACCGTTGAGCCATGAGGCACCACCTTCACCCATCGAACCGAGATAGGCTGGATTGATGAGCATGTCCTTTACCTTTTTAATATAAGCATCGAAGGTACCGTAGATGGAACTACCGAGGAAACGGAAGTCGAGACCGATGTTCCACTGCTCAGTTGTCTCCCATTTCAGGTCATTGTTCTGAGCCTGTGTGGCACGGAAGCCGGAGGGGAATGTACCGCTGTTCTGTAATTTCAGGTCATAGGCGGTCGACTCATTGCGCTCACCACCATAGGTGGCAGCATAGAGTCCGTAGCGGGCGTAGTTGGAGATAGCCTGATTACCGGTCTGTCCCCAAGAGGCACGTACCTTAATATCGTCGATCCAAGGCTGCTTCAGGTGCTGAGAGATACGATAACCGATCGTAGCAGCGGGGAAGTTACCATAGCGGTTGTTCTCACCGAAGCGGCTGGAACCGTCATGACGAATGGTGAACGAAGCGAGCACCAGATCCTTGAAATTATAGTCTACCTTGCCGAAGAATGATACGAGGTTGTAGCCCTCTTGGATACCTCCGGCGCGCTGGGTGCCGGTAGCAGCATCGGGGAACATATAGTCGTAGTTCTCAAGGGCGAACATCTGGGCATAGGCGTTGTTGCGATCTTCCACGTCTCTGTGCAGTTCGATACCGCCTAAGAGGATGAATGAGTGGTCTACACCGATGTTGAAACTATAGTTGGCTGTATTTGACCAGGTCCACTTCACAGACGTCTTGGCACCCATATTGGCTGATGGGGTATCGTTGTTCACCACGTCAGAGTGGTAGGTGTAAGTTACGCTGTGGATATTCTCCGACCACAGGTCGAGACCGAAGTTAGAGCGGAGCAGCAAGCCCTTGATAGGCTCGATGTTAATAAAGGCGTTACCGAATATACGCCACATCTTCAGGCGATTGTCGCGGTTGTGATAGAGTTCACGCATTGGGTTCTGGCGGTCGCTCATGCCACCCACAGGACCAGAGAAGGTCACGCCATCCTCTTCATATACAGGCAGTGTCGGGGCCATCTTCAGAGCATTCTCCAGCGGCTGGCAGTCCACCTGGTTAGAGTAGGTGATAGTGGCATTCTCGCCGATTGTCACCATCTTGTTCACCTTGAAACTGGTGTTGATACGGCCTGAGAAACTCTCGAAGTCGGTATATTTCAGGATACCGGCATTCTTCTTATAACCAAATGAGAAGAGGGCGGAAGACTTGTCGGTAGCGTTAGAGATCGAGAGGTCGTAACTCTGTGAGAAACCAGTACGGGAGATCTCTTTAAGCCAGTCGGTGTCGCTGAAACGCATAGTCTTCTTCAGGTTGACATAGCCGTCATAGAGACCGTTGACAGTAAACTGGCGCATCTGGCCTGTTGCAGGATCGTAAGCTTGGATGGGCACACCGTTCTGTGCGTTCAGGTTCAGACCGTAGTTAGAGGCATAAGCCACGGGGTCGAGGCCGTCGTTCATGGCTGCCTGAGCCATGGCTGTGGCATACTCCGATGTGTTGGCCAGATCCATCATCGTCTGCTTGTTGTAGAACTGGGCAGTCAGGTTGGCAGAGAAGTCCACCTTCACCTTGTCGCCCTTCTTACCGCTACGGGTGGTGATGATGATCACACCGTTGGCAGCGCGCGATCCGTAGATAGAGGCCGAGGCAGCGTCCTTCAACACCTGCATCGACTCGATATCGTTCATGTTCAGAGTGTTCAGGTTAGTCGTTGTAGGCACACCGTCGATGACGAAGAGGGGATCCTGAGATGAGTTGAAAGAGCCGATACCACGAATACGAACGGTACCTGCACCTACAGGCGAACCATTACTGGTAATCGTCATACCTGGCACCTTACCCTGCAGGGCACGCATCGGGTCTGTGTCAGAAGAGGTCTTCAGTTCTTTGGTCTCCACCACAGAGACAGAACCAGTCAGGTCGGCCTTACGCTGAGTAGAGTAACCAGTGACCACCACCTCTGCCAATTCCTTGGCGTTGTCGGTCATAGTCACCTGCATGCCGTCCTTGGCGGGCAGTTCCTGTGTGTTGTAGCCGATGTAGGAGAAGACCAGCGTCTTTCCTGCCTCAACTTTCAACTTGAAGTTACCGTCGAAGTCGGTGATTGTACCGTTCGAGGTTCCCTTCTCCATCACCGTGGCACCGATAACCGTCTCGCCTGAGGCGTCTACCACCGTTCCACTGATTTCTGTCTGCGCGTACATTATAGTACTCGTCAGAATGAGTGCAAGACTCAGAACCAATTTCTTTAGTTGTTCCATTGTTGACAGTTTAATATTAAATTAGTAATGTTTGAATAAAAACTGCCGCAAAGGTCGTTATTATTTTAGTAAAGAGCGTAAAAATATCGTTCATCACGTGCAAAATTTGTTTCAATGTAACATTTTTGCTACGAAATGAACGATATTTGCAAACTTAAAGATCTGAAGGGCTGACGCCGAATTCGTCCTTAAAGCATTTTGTGAAATATGAGGGGGCGGTAAAGCCAACCTCATAAGCAATCTCCGAAACGTTCTTGTCGGTGGACTGAAGTAGTTCACGGCCTTTCTGCAGACGGGCAGAGCGCAGCAATTCCACTGGCGACTGTCCTGTGAGGGCTTTCATCTTTCTATATAATTGTACACGTGAGAGCCCCAGTTCTGCACCAATAGTCTCGACACTGAGGTCGCTGTCGGATAAGTTCTTTTCAATGTAATCGTGGAACTTAAGAAGGAAAGCGTCTTCTTTTATGATTGTCTGAGGTGTATTGCTCGCTTTCTCATAATCTTTATTGTGCTCCTGGACAAACAGAGTCTTCAGTACAAAACGGCTCTTCAGGAGATTACCGATACGGGCGAGCAGTAAATCGGCAGAGAAGGGTTTGGTGATATAAGCATCGGCTCCGCTCTCATAGCCTTCTATCTGATGCTGACTAAGGGCACGAGCCGTAAGCAGGATGACCGGAATGTGGCTGGTGGCTGTACCACTTTTGATACGCTGGCAGAACTCCAGACCATTCATCACAGGCATCATCACATCGGAAACAATCAGATCTGGCACAATTTCGTTCGCGATAGCAAGTCCTTGCTGACCATTGGCAGCTTCATTGACTTGGTATTTGTCTTGAAGGATGGTACGGAGATAGGCACGTATATCGGCATTGTCGTCAACAATCAGCACCGTTGACAGACTATCAGTGAGGGATTGCTCAGCCTCGGTAGTTTTTGTTGTAGACTCTATTAAAGCCGATTCTTGATGGCTTGCATTTAGGTCATCGATACTGCCAGTAGCCTGCACGGTTAGCATCTTGTTGATAAGTTGTGTCAGTTGGTGGGTATTGCGCTGGATGATGGCAAAGAGTCCTGATGCCTCGGCTCCTGCCTGCTGAAGATCCTTGGTCTCTGCCAACTGTGACAATGGTCCCTCAATGAGTGTCAAGGGGGTTCGAAGTTCATGACTTACCTGAGTATAAAAGTCCAACTGCTCACGCTCCATCTTGTTACGTTCCTCAGCAATACGGGCTTTCTGGAGATGGTAACGATAGGTAATAATCATTAATACTAACAATAGGAAGATAAATGCAATGGCCAGTACCAGCACTATCTGCTGATTGTCAAGTTGTTTTAAATAGGCATCTGAACGCTCATGTAATTGGTTGAGATTGTTTCCTTGACGCACCATTTCCTCATTCTGCATCAACAATACGTTGGCATTGTCTTTTGTTACAAGGGCTGCCATCAAAGGATTATCCTTCTGATACGGCTTCCCTTCAAGGATATTCATGGCCAGTTGTAATACTTCATCGCCATGGGTCGGATAGATGTATGACGCATCGAGGAGGGAATCTCTCACACAATCAATGCCGTTTCCTTCGCCAGGCAAACCGTCAATGCCACAGTATTTGGTGTCAGGCTGTGACAATGCTTTCGAAGCACCAACGGCCATACGGTCGTTCTGACCAAATACGAAGTCAATGTTATTCAGGTCACCCTGATAGTCCTTGATGGCTTTGACAGCACTCTCTTCTGTCCAGTCGCCTTGAAGAGAAGCAACCAAAGTGATGTTAGGATAGGCTTTCAGCGCATTCTCAAAACCGTTGTGGCGTTCAATGGCTGGAGATGAGCCTTTCAAACCCATAATCTCCAGCACTCGCCCCGTACCTTTCAACTGAGTTGCGATATATTCACCCATCAACCTTCCCATCTCGAAATTATCTGCTCCGATATAGGCTGTAAATTTCTGTGAATTGGTTTTACGGTCGAATACAATCACAGGGATTCCTTTGTCAAATACTTCATCAATAGCTGGAGAGACGGTAGCCACCTGGTTAGGCGCAACTATTAACAAGTCGATGCCATCTCTGACAAACTGATGAATCTGTTCTATCTGTTTCTCATCACTATCGTCGGCAGAAGCAAAACGGAGTTCCACGTCATCATGGAAATAGGTTCCAATCTTCAACTCGTTGTTTAGCTTGTCACGCCAGATATCCTCTGAACATTGTGACACGCCAATGACATATTTAGGGCGTTGGCTGGTACAGGCATTTAGCAGAAGTACTAGTCCAAGAAGTAGTGTAGTTCTTAGGTTTGGTCTCATCATCATATTGATTTGAGTGCAAAGATAAGAAAAAGATTTGAATTATCGTTCATTGATAGTAAAAATGTTACAATGAACGATTTTTTTTAGTAATTGAAACAATTATTATCGTCATAATAAGTCTTTTGCCGTATCTTTGCAAAAAATTTCAAAAACAGTAAACAATAAATGAGTAACAGAATGAAAAAGGTAATGACAACGATCGCGGCTGCGGTGCTGATGGCCATATCGGCTCAGGCCCAGGTACAGCCGATGGTGCTTGGTGAGAACCATGCCATGATGCGTATGGAGCAGGGAACAAAATACCTGTTGCTGCCCGTGCAGGAGAAAGAGGAGAACGCGCACATTGCCGTGCTCGATGGACGAAATGAGATGGTGAAGCGTCTGAATGTCAGACTGGCCGTGGACAAAGTGGACTATTATGTTCCTCTTGAGATTGAACAAGCACAGTTACTCGACATCACTTTCCATGGTGACCGACGGACAACAGGAGCCGTGAAGGACTTTGCCTGCTGGAAGGAGATGAAATACAGCGATACGTTCGACACAACGAACCGTGAAAAGTACCGTCCAGCCTATCATCATACACCACTATATGGTTGGATGAACGACCCCAATGGGATGTTTTATAAGGATGGCCTATGGCACCTTTATTATCAATATAACCCCTATGGCTCGCAGTGGGAGAATATGACATGGGGCCATTCCACTTCTAAAGACCTCATTCACTGGGAGGCACAGCCGCTGGCCATCGAACCAGACTGGTTAGGTGCCGTATTCTCGGGTAGTGCCATCGTCGACCGCAACAATACAGCTGGCTTCGGCCGCAATGCCGTCATTGCCATGTACACTTCGGCCGGTGCCGCTCAGACACAGAGCATCGCTTATAGTGCTGATGGTGGACAGACGTTCACCAAGTATGCTGGCAACCCCGTCATCACCTTTAATGCACCCGACTTCCGCGACCCCAAAGTGTTTTGGTATGAGGCTTCCTCGAATGGGGAGAATAATGGAGGGAAATGGATCGTTGTATTGGCCGTGGGACAGGAAGTGCAGTTCTACAGCTCAACAAACCTGAAGGAATGGAAGTATGAGAGTTCCTTTGGCCGCCAATACGGAAACCATGACGGTGTGTGGGAATGTCCGGATATGCTCTGCTTCGGCGATAAATGGGTGTTGCTGCTCAATATCAATCCCGGCGGGCCCTTCGGCGGCTCGGCCACACAGTATTTCGTGGGTACATTCGATGGTCGCAGCTTCACATGTGAAGACACCCCCTCAGAGACGAAATGGATGGACTATGGTAAAGATCATTATGCCACTGTCACATTCCACAACGCACCGGAGGGACGCATAGTGGCTCTGCCATGGATGAGTAACTGGCAGTATGCCAACCAGGTGCCCACACGCCAGTTCCGGTCTGCCAACGGACTGCCACGCGACCTCGGACTGGTAACCGTAGGAGGCGAGACCTATCTTACTAGCACACCCTCTAAAGAGGTGTCGGTCCTACGCGGCAAGAAGGTGAAGCAACCGACGGAGACCTGTGAGATTGTGGTAGATGTGAAAGGCTCGGCCAACATCACACTGTCGAATGCCAAAGGTGAGGAAGTCACCATGTACTACGATGCCCAGAAGCAGACCTTCGCAATGGATCGCACAAAGAGCGGTGACGTAAGTTTCAGCGAGGCCTTTCCCTGCGTGACCACAGCTCCCACCTTCGGCAACGTTCGTCAGTTGCGCCTCTTCATCGACCGCTCCAGCATTGAGGCTTTCGACAGTGAGGGTAAGATGGTCATGACGAACCTCGTGTTCCCTTCGGAGCCTTATAATATAATTAAGGTGAAAGGTGGTAAATCAACAATCTACGAAATTAACAAATAATTGATATATGAGTAAAGTTAACAAACTGGCCCTGATCCCTGTGATGCTCTGCTTCTTCTGCATGGGCTTCGTGGATCTGGTAGGCATCGCCTCGAATTACGTGAAGGAAGACCTTGGTCTGAACGACTCGACGGCTAATATCTTCCCTTCGCTCGTGTTCTTCTGGTTCCTTATCTTCAGTGTGCCTACGGGTATGCTGATGAACAAGATCGGTCGTAAGAATACCGTGCTGCTCTCGCTCGGCGTGACAGTCCTGTCACTCCTGATTCCTCTCTTTGGCAACAATTTTGCAGTCATGTTGATTTCGTTCTCGCTACTGGGTATCGGCAATGCCCTGATGCAGACCTCGCTGAACCCGCTGGTATCGACGGTGATGGGTGGCGGTAACCTCGCTTCTACGTTGACCTTCGGACAGTTCATCAAGGCCATCGCCTCGTTCCTGGCTCCGTATCTGGCCATGTGGGGTGCCACGCAGATGATTCCTTCGTTTGGCTATGATTGGCGAATTCTGTTCGGCATCTATTTCGTTGTTGGTTTGCTAGCTACGGCTCTGTTGGGTGTGACGCCTATCGACGAGCCAAAAATAGAAGGCAAGGCATCAACCTTTGCAGAGTGCTTCAAACTGTTGGGGACACCCATCGTACTGTTGTCGTTCTTTGGTATTATGTGCCATGTGGGTATTGACGTAGGTACTAACACCACGGCCCCGAAGATCCTGATGGAGCGTCTGGGTATGACTCTCAATGATGCGGCCTTTGCCACCAGCCTCTACTTCATCTTCCGTACTATCGGCTGTCTGACTGGCTCGTTCTTCCTCCGTGTGATGAACAACCGCACATTCTTTATCATCAGCGTCTGTATGATGGCCGTCTCGATGCTGCTACTTTTCACAGGTTCTGAGAAATGGGAACTCTATACAGCCATCGCCCTCGTAGGTTACGGCAATTCGAACATCTTCTCCATCTGCTTCGCCAAGGCACTTACCTCGATGCCCGAAAAACAAAACGAGGTCAGCGGTCTGATGATTATGGGATTATTCGGAGGAACGGTCTTCCCACTGCTCATGGGCTTTATGAGCGATGCCTTTGGGCAGGCTGGTGCCGTGCTGATCATGGCCCTCGGCGTTATCTATTTGTTCACTTATATCAAACAACTTAAAGCAAAAGCATGAAACGTTATATCGTAGGCCTCGGAGAGGCATTGTGGGATGTACTTCCCGAAGGAAAGAAACTGGGTGGCGCCCCTGCCAACTTCGCCTATCACGCAGGACAGTTCCTGGGTAGTGATAACACTATCGCCATCAGCGCACTTGGTGAGGATTCTCTCGCCGAAGAAACCATCGAGGCTCTGAAGGAGCACAATTTGAATTATCTGATGCCCCATGTACCTTATCCGACAGGAACGGTGCAGGTGACGCTGACGGGCGACGGTATCCCCACCTATGAGATCAAGGAGAATGTGGCGTGGGACAACATCCCCTTCACCCCTGAGATGGAAGAGATTGCCAAGAACGCACGGGCCGTGTGCTTCGGCTCGCTGGCTCAGCGTAATATCGTCAGCCGTGAGAATATCCGTAAGTTCCTCGACGCCACACCCGACGACTGTCTGCGCATCTGTGATATCAACCTGCGTCAGCAATTCTATTCGAAGGAGATATTAGAAGACTCCTTCTGCATTTGCAACATCTTGAAAATCAACGACGAGGAACTGGTAGTCGTGAACCGTATGTTCGGTTACGACGGACTGGATATGCGGCAGACCTGCGAGAAGATTGTACAGGACTACCATCTGAAGATGCTCGTGCTCACTTGCGGCACCAATGGCTCGTATGTCTTCACGGATGACGGTCTGACATCGTTCCAGGAAACGCCTAAGGTGGAAGTGGCTGACACGGTCGGCGCTGGTGACTCATTTACAGGTTCCTTCTGTGCTTGTATCATCAATGGCAAGCCAGTGCAGGAAGCTCACAAGACAGCCGTTCAGGTGAGCGCCTTCGTCTGTACCCAAAACGGTGCGATGCCGGTAGTCCCCGACCATCTGAAAAAATAGCTCACAAGACGTTTGAGCGGCTGGGACTGACGCCGAACATCTTTGTGAAGCAGCGGGTGAAGTATTTGGGGTCGTTGAAGCCGACCTTGTAGGCGATCTCAGTGATGTTGCGGTTGCCAGTCTTGGCGGAGAGCAACTCCTTGGCCATGTTTAGACGGTAGTTGCGGATGAACTGTCCGACAGGAACGCCGGCCTCGGCATTGAGGTGCTTGCTGGCCACGCTGCGACTCATGCCCAGGGCATCGCAGAACTCCTGAACGCCGAAGTCGGAGTTCATGTAGTTCTTTTCCATCAGTTCCATCACGCGCTCCATCAGCGGACGGGTGGTTTTCAGCACTTCTTCCTTGTCGGCCTCCACACTCTTGCTCACGCTGATCTTGTAGCGCTGCTGGTTGTCGAGGATGTTCTGGATGCGCGTCTGCAGTTGGGCGGGGTCATCGGACTCCTCCAGCACCTTGCGGATGGGGTTGAGCAGCTCTTCGGCCTCCAGCCGCTTCAGACGGGCGGCCCACCTATTATAAATATATATAAGGAGTGCGACGAAGAGGAGGCTCATCATCAGACGGAACCACCAGCTGTGCCAGAAGGCGGGATTTACGACTACTTCGATGGAGGCGATATCCGAATGTTCAGCAGAATAGGTCGATGCATATTTCACCTCAAAGGTGTAGTGCCCTGCAGGAAGTGCGCTATAGCGTACAGAATGCTCTCCAAGTTTGAGCGGTGTCCATTCGTCTTCAAGGCCCTTCATCCTGTAACTGAACATGGCCTCCTCTTCGTTACCGTAGTTCAAGGCTGAGAAGGCTATGGAGAAAGAACGGTTGCCCTCGCGCAGGTTGATGGTCTTGGCGATGGAGATGTCGTCTGACAGATATTCGCTGCCTGCCGTGACTTCCTGATTATCCACTATCAGTTGGGTAAAGACCAGTTTGCCATAGGGTTTTGGCGCTGTATTCTCACCTAAGACCTCTATCAGTCCGCCTTCGCTTCCGAGATAGATGACCCCAGACTCGTCGCATGTTGCCGAGTTCCAGTAGAAATGATGGTTAACCAGACCGTCGCTCTCGAAATAGTTTGAAAAGATTTGGGTGTTCGGATCATACACCGACAAACCATTCTGGGTGGTCACCCACAGACGGCCGTTGGCATCCTCAACGATACCTTTTACGCCACCGAAAGCCAGACCGTCTTCTGTTGTCAGGGCCTCAAAATGTCCGCGAGAATCAGTCTTGCTCTTTACCAACCGGTACAGGCCGTAGCCGTTGCTTCCCAGCCATAGCGTGCCGTCGCGAGTCTGACAGAAAGACGAGATCTTATCGACGATGCGCGAATTTGGCTCATCCAGCTTGTGAGAGATGGAATCATGCTTGAATGGCCTGTGACCGTGGCGTCCAGAGTTGAGATCCACCCTTATCACGCCCTGCATGCAACCCATCCAAAAGTAACCATCACGGTCGACGATGGCTCCGATGCTTCCTGTTATGCCGCGACAACCCTCAAACGGCTCTTCGATCCTGTTGGTTTTGAAATCGTAGAAGTACAGGCCTGCATTGCTGCCGATCCATAGGCCGTCGTTGATGGTGTCGTTAGCAAGCGCACCAACGAAATTTGTCCGCCAGCGATACTCGTCAGGAAGGTCAAGGCGGGAGATGTGATGCGCTCCCTGTCTGTCTGCATGGCAGACACCTCCGCCCCAGGTGCCTATCCACAGGCGACCGTGGCCGTCTGCAGCAAGAGCCGATACGCTATTGTGTGGCAAACCGGAATTGGCTGTCGTGTAGTGGATAAAGTCGGATGTGCCTTTCTCACGAAGGTTCAGGCCTCCTTCTACCGTTCCAACCCATAACCGGCCACCAGGCTCAACATACATGGCGTTAACGGGGTTGGGGGAGATAGAGTAGAGGTTGCTTGTATGTACGGAGTTGCGCAGGAGCAGGCGTTGCGGAGCCAGACAGGCAATGCCGCCCGATTCGGTGCCTATCCAGATATAACCCTGGTATACGCGGATACAATCCACGAAGTCGCTTTTCAGTGGGATTGTGCTCTCAGTGGTCCATGCCGTAAAGCTGTCTGTCTGGTCATCGTAGATGTTGACACCACAGAGAGAACCCACCAGCAGACGATTGTCGGACGTGGTTGCCAGGCTCGTCAGGAACACATGGGAAAGGGCTCCCGGGGCACTGGAGTGGTGGTATTCGGCTAACTTTTGCTGGTATGGATCGTAGCGGAACAGGCCCATATTGGTCGTGATCCACACTTTATTGTTACGTTTCAGGATGTCGGTGATGTAATGGTCCTGTAAAGGTTTCAACAAGGCCGATATCTCTTCGCGCACCAATTTCCCGCCTTTCTCCGCCAACCGGTATAGACCACCATCGATGCCTATCCACGGCTTGCCGTTCTCCTCTACGTCGCAGATGGCCATATCCAGCATTCTCCAATTATGGGGGTAGCTGTAGATATGGTCGGTCTGTCCCTGAGAGTCGAATGTCACAAGCGACACCTGCCGGTCGGTGATGACCCAAATGCGCCCCAGAGCATCGTGATAGCACCTGATGGACGGCAGCACCAACAGTTTTTGTAGTTCCGAATTGACGGGCGTCACCGCTTTCATCGTTCTCAGGTCGATGATGTTGATGCCCTCGTCGAAGGCCACCCAAAGGCGATGGAAACGGTCCTCAGTAATACTTCGGCAGGACTTGCTGTTCAGATCGAGCCGCGGCTCCATGACCACGTATCCGTCGTAACGCACCAGCCCACCGCCATAGGTTGAGATCCACAGGAATCCGTTGGAGTCCATGAAGATGTCGCTGATATGGTTGTGGGGAAGGCCATTGCTCAGATCCAGCGATGTGAGGTTATAGCGTTCCGTCAGGATGTTGCCGGCATGAGCTGCTATGGGAGTTAGGAGGAGATAGAGGAAGATAAAAGGAGATAAAAGACAATGGCAAGGACCGATTGTCAGATGATATGTGTCATGACTAGAGATGTGATGTCCTCTATCTCCCTCTATCTTCATCTATCTTCTTATTTCTTTTCCTTGATGACTGCGACACAAAGTGAGCCAATGAGGAAGCTGACGCCAGCAACAATCATCATCGTCGACTGATGGTGGCCTACTATCGACAGGATGCTTCCGCCACAGAGTGCGGCTATGATCTGCGGGATGCAGATGGTGCCGTTGAACAGTCCGAGGTAGGCACCCATGTGGCCGTAGCCCTGCAGGGCATTGGTGACGAAGGTGAACGGCATGGCGAGCATGGCGGCCCAGGCACAGCCTATCATCAGGAAGGGTATGAACTGCAGATACTGGTCGTGGATATAGGGTACCATCATAAAGCCGACGGCACCAATGACGAGACTGACGGAATAGGCCAGCTTCGTGTTCTTGAACTGCGGCAGCAGGGCGGCCCAGATAACGGAGCCCACTGCCTGGACGGCGAAGAGGATGCCCGTCCAGTTGCCGGCTTCCTGGAAGGCCTCGCTGGAGGCGTCGCTCGTGTTCCAGACAACCTCGGCGATGGCACCTGTCGTATAGTTCCACATATAGAGCATGGCAGCCCAGGAGAAGAACTGCACAAGTCCGACCTTCCAGAATGTGGAGGGTGCATTCTTCAGCAGGGTGATCCAGTTGGCACTCTCCTCTTTCTCTTCGGAGACGGGGTTGTATTCGGCGTAATCCTGAGGATTCCACTCCTTCACCTTCGAGGTGGTGTAGATTACACAGAGGATCAGGATGGCAGCGCCGATATAGAACGACCAGATGACGGAGTCGGGCACCACACCCTTCTCAGCAACATTACTGATGCCGATAAACGTGAAGACAAAGGGGAATACGTAGCCCATCACCGAACCAGCGTTGCAGAGGAACGACTGGATGCTATACGCCTTGGCCTTCTGCTTCTCGTTCACCATATCGCCCACCAACATCTTGAACGGCTGCATGGCCATGTTGATGCTCGTGTCAAGGAACATCAGGGCTACCAGTCCGAAGATCATCGCGGCACTGATGGTCAGTCCCAGGGAGCCGGAGTTGGGCAACAGGCACATGACGAGCACGGCCACGGCGGCTCCCACAAACAGATAGGGGATGCGACGGCCGAAGTGTGTCCAGGTCTTGTCGGAGAGTGTGCCGACGATGGGTTGCACAAGGATTCCCATCAGCGGTGGGAGAATCCAGAAATAACTCAGGTTGTGCGGATCAGCGCCAAGGGTGGCGAAGATGCGTGAAATGTTCGCACTCTGTAAAGCGTAGGCTATCTGCACGCCGAAGAATCCAAAACTCAGATTCCATAATTTCCAAAAACTTAAATCAGGTTTCTGTTTCATATAAACGACTATTTTGTTTTTTTATTATTAACGACAACTTAGACAACTTAGACAACTACTAGAGTATTTGTTTAACTTTTCCATCAGTCCCAATGATTTCGTTTTTTCTGTATCAAGGAAATAACGCTCAATCGTAGCAAATTGGGGAGCGAAATTAACTAAGATGCCATAGGGACATCTTAACAAACGCATATAATTAAATAACTGCGCACGGTGGTTACTGACCAATTCCGTTACCGCCTTACACTCTACCACAATATCGTTTTTACAAAGGAAGTCAACACGATATTCAGCTGACAACTCCTTGCCATGATAATGAGGATGGAAGGATAATTCTCTCTGAAAAGGAATACCGTTCTCTTCCAATTGCATTTGCAGTCCCTCCTGATAGCAGAATTCATTGAGGCCTGCCCCTAATTCCTTATGAACCTCGTGCAAAGCCCCAATTATATCATATATATGTTCTTTACATCTCGCTATATCAACCATAAATTGTTGTCTAAAAAGTTGTCTAAGTTGTCAAAGTTGTCGTTTAAATAAAAACTACCTTGTAGTCCCTCTAATCACGAGGCGGGTGCGGACGATGCGCTTCTCGACCTTTTCCAAGGGGCTGAGACCTTCGACTTTGTCCATGAGGATGGAGGCGGCCTCCTCGCCCACACGGTGGCCACGCTGCTCGACAGTGGTCAGCATCGGGTCGCAGGCTACGGCACGTTGGCCGTTGGTGAAACCGCAGATGCTGATGTCCTCAGGTACACGGTAGCCAGCGTGCTTGACCGTGTAGAGAATGCCGATGGCTGTGTCGTCGTTGACGGCGAAGAATCCGTCGGGAGGATTGTCCAATGCCATCAGTCGGGGGGTGATCTCCTCTGCATCAGCACGGTTGTCACAGATGGCGATGATGGACTCGTCAATGGGCAGTTTGTGCTTCAGCAAGGCGTCCTTATAGCCGTTGAAACGGTTTTTGGAAATCTCCAGCTGCATCGGACTGCCATAGTAGGCGATATGCCGACAGCCTGTCTCTATCAGATGGGTCACGGCATTGAAGGCTCCCATATAGTCGTCGACCACTACACGGCTGGCATTCACACCCGTACAGATACGGTCGTAGAACACCAGCGGGATGCCGGCGTCGATCAGTTTCTGGTAGTGCTCGTAGTTCTTGGTGTCCTTTGCCTGCGACACGATGACACCGCACACCTTGTAGCGGTTGAACGTCTCACAGATGCGGGCCTCACGCTCGTACTGTTCTCCGCTTAGTGCTACCATGATGCGGTAGCCCCGTGCTGCGGCAGCCTCTTCGATGCCCGTGAGGATGGATGAGAAATAGTAGTGGGTGAACTCTGGCACGATCACCCCGATGAGGCGCTGCGGCATCATCCGGCTGTGGCGCAGTGCCTCGCCGATGGCGTTCGGATAGAAGTTGTGCTCACGTGCATACTTCTGGATGGCTCTGCGGCGTTCTTCGCTGATGCGGGACGAGTCCTTCAGGGCACGGGAGACCGTCGCCACGGAGATGCCGAACTCCCTGGCTATGTCCTTCATCGTCATCGGCGCTTTCTCGTTCATTGGTTCCTAATTATTCGCGTTTCGCCAATTTTTGGGCAAAGATACGAAATTTAGTTTATAGTTTGTAGTTTATAGTTTATAGTTTTATAGTTTATTAATAGTTTATAATTTATTAATGTACACACGTACGTGCAAACGTTTGCATGGTCCTATTATATCTTTTTAAACAAAAAAAAGTACAACGTATCAAAAAGAAATGTAACTTTGCAGCAGAATAACTATAATATATTCAAACGATTAACTCTAATTAATGTAATGATGAAGCAGGTAAACATTCAAATCCCGCTTAGGATGCTCGGACTTTTGTTAGGTCTGTTCCTATCGGTAGGTGCCTTTGCCCAGATTGAGGTGAAAGGCCATGTGAAAGATGCTACAGGCGAACCCATTATCGGAGCAACGGTAAGAGTGGATGGCACACAGACCGCCACGATTACTGATTTCGACGGTAATTTCTCGCTGAACGCTAATGAGGGTGCAACGATTACCATCACCTACATCGGCTACCAGCCGGCTATGGTAACCGCTGCGCCGACTGTGGAAGTGACGCTGACGGACGATGCCACCGTACTGAGTGACGTGGTGGTGATCGGTTACGGTGCAGTCAAGAAGAGCGACCTGACAGGATCAGTCACCGCTCTGAAGCCGGACTCCAAGAATAAGGGTCTGGTGGTGAACCCACAAGACATGCTCTCAGGTAAGGTGGCTGGTGTGAACATCACGAGTAACGACGGTACCCCTGGTGGTGGTGCACAGATCCGTGTTCGTGGTGGTTCTTCACTGAATGCCAGCAACGACCCGCTGATCGTGATCGACGGTGTGCCTATGGATAACAACGGTGTGAAGGGTGTTGCCAACCCCCTCTCCATGATTAACCCGCAGGATATCGAGTCGTTCAACGTGCTGAAGGATGCTTCCGCCACCGCAATCTTCGGTAGCCGTGGTTCTAACGGTGTCATCATCATCACCACGAAGAAGGGCCGTAAGGGTAGTGCTCCCAGCGTGTCCTACGCAGGAAGCCTGACCATCAGCCAGAAGAAAAAGACACTTGACGTGATGAACGGTGACCAGTTCCGTGCGCTCATTGAGCAGATTGCCGGTAAGGACAGCGAGGCCTACAGCGTACTCGGAACCGCCAACACCGACTGGCAGGAGGCGATTTACCGCACAGCCATCTCACACGATCACAACCTGACGTTATCAGGTGCCGTAGGTGCGCTGCCATATCGTTTGTCAGTGGGCTACACAGACCAGCAGGGTATCCTGAAGACCTCAGACTTCAAGCGTGTGACGGCTGCCATCAACCTCAGTCCTTCGCTGTTTGAGGATCATCTGAACCTGAACCTGAATGCCAAGGGGATGTATTCTCGTTCACAGTATGCCGATGGCGGTGCCGTGGGTGCTGCCACCAGCATGGACCCGACACAGGATCCCTATGAATACACCTCGGAGTATCATAAGGCAATGTCTGGTCTGAGCACCAGCAATTTCGGCGGCTACTTCGAGTGGCCCACTGGTGCTGCCTACGGCGATCCCGCATGGCCTTATACCGTTGAGCGTAATGCCACGAAGAACCCTATCGCCATGCTGGAGGAAAAGAGTGACGTGGCTCACAGCCGCGCGTTCATCGGCAGTGCCGACATCGACTATAAGATCCACGGCTTCGAGGATCTGCGCCTCCACATGACGCTGGGCGCCGATATCAGCAAGGGTCGTCAGTGGACGATCTATTCATCCGCTTCTCCAAGTAACGTGTACTATGGCAACAAGGGTTGGGACGAGATCACCAAGCGTAACCTCTCACTCTCTGCCTACGCACAATACTATAAGGACTTTGCAAAGGTGCACCACTTCGACATCATGGGTGGTTATGAGTGGCAGCACTTCTGGCGTTCTCAGAAGAACAACTACTGGGGAGCCGTTCCTGCCTCGAATCCCACGAATCCTGGGGCATACTACAACTGGAGCCTCTATAATTTCAAGACTGAGAACTATCTCGTGTCATTCTTCGGACGTCTGAACTACACGCTGATGGATCGCTACATGGTGACTGCCACACTGCGTGACGACGGTTCGAGCCGATTCAAGGACCACTGGTCACTCTTCCCCTCTGTCGCACTGGCATGGAAGGTGAATGAGGAGGCTTTCCTGAAGAACGTCAATGCACTGAGTGACCTGAAACTCCGTCTTAGCTATGGTAAGACTGGTCAGCAGGATGTGAACAGCGACTATGCATGGATTCCTACATACTCCATTAGCACTGGTACCAACGGTTTCTATCCTGTGACAGGTAACGGCGTACTCTATCGTCCTGACAACTATACACCAGACCTGAAGTGGGAGACCACTACAACCTATAATATTGGTCTCGACCTCGGTCTGTTCAACCAGCGTTTCACTGCCAGCATCGATGTCTATCACCGTAAGACTACCGATCTATTGAACTACGCTCCTACGGTGGCTCTGTCTGCTTTCCGTAATCAGGCTTGGCAGAACATCGGTTCTCTGGAGAACAAGGGTATTGAGGTGACGCTCGGCATCAAGCCCATCCAGACGGAAGACTTCTTCTGGACAGTGGATTACAACTTCACCTATAACCACAATGAGATTACCGACCTGAGTGGCGTGTCTACTGACGGATCACCTGTTCCTAACACAGGCATTACCATTGGTACCGACAAATATCTACAGTACAATCAGGTTGGTTATGCTATGAACTCGTTCTATGTGTATCAGCAGGCTTACGACCAGAACGGCAATGCCGTTGAGAATGCTGTTGTAGACCGTAATGGTGACGGACAGATTACGCCTGACGACCGTTACTTCTATAAGAAGCCGGCTCCCGACGTGACCATGGGTCTGAGCTCTCGCATGGAGTACAAGAACTGGGACTTTGGATTCTCACTCCGTGCAAGCTTCAACAATTACGTCTTCGACAACATCATGGCTGGTATGACCAACATGAATCCGAATGAGGTTTACAATAGCTTCCACGTGTTGAACAACCGTCCAGTGAATGCCGCTGCCGATGGTCGTTATACCTATGCTGTGACGGCACAGATCGTAGACCGTTACGTTCACAACGCCTCGTTCCTGAAGTGCGATAACATCACACTGGGCTACTCCTTCAGCGACCTGTTTAAGTGTGGTAACTGGCACGGTCTGGCAGGACGTGTCTATGGCACCGTCTCCAACGTGTTCACTATCACGAACTATGATGGTCTGGATCCTGAGATTGCCAACGGTTATGACAACCAGATGTACCCGCGTCCTATCTCGTTCATCTTTGGTGTGAACTTCAATATGTAGACAAAAGGACATGTTTTTTTAGACATAAGAACATAAGAACATAAGAGTTATGAAAAGTTTTATTAAGAATATACTTCCCGCCGCAGCTCTGACGCTGCTGTTTGGAATGACTTCCTGCACCAAGGATTTGGACGTGACCCCCATCAATCCGAACCTCTCTTTGGAATTCGATGCTGACGGTCTGTTCAACAAGTGCTATGCCAATCTTGGACTGCAGGGTAATGGTGGTGCCAACGGTGACTGCGATATCGACGGTCTTGACGGCGGTACCACGGGATTCATCCGTCAGATGTGGAACTCTAACGAGCTGACCACTGACGAGGCCATCTGCTCATGGGGTGACGACGGTATCCAGCAGTTCGACTATAACAGCTACGACGCTTCACACCCGATGTTGAACGGCTATTTCAACCGTCTGACCACAGGTATCAGCTACTGCAACCAGTACATTCAGGTGGCAGGTGATCTGGATGCCCAGAAGACGGCTGAGGTCCGCTTTATCCGTGCTTTGCACTACTACCTGATGATGGATGCCTTCGGAGGTGTACCCTTTGCTGAGACGCTGAGTACTCCGACCTATAAGACACGTGCGGAGATCTTCTCCTGGCTTGAGCAGGAACTGCTGGCTATTGAGCCCGCAATGGCTGCTGCCCGTGCCAAGACATCCAGCGATCCAATGTACGGACGTGCTGACAAAGCCGCTGCCTGGATGCTGCTGATGCGTATGTATTTCAATGCTGAGGTTTACACAGGCACTCCCCAGTGGGGCAAGGCTGCTGAGTATGCCAAGAAGGTGATAGACTCTTCCTATAAACTGAACACGACAGGTACCAAGGACTGGAGCGCCTATCAGATGCTGTTCATGGGTGACAACGGCGAGAGCTCTGCTGCTTATGAGTGTATCTTCCCAGTGCTCTGCGATGGTAAGAAGACCACCTCTTGGGGTGTCAGTCTCTTCCTGATGGCTTCTACCTATGATACTGATATGGACGCTACGGCTGCTGATGCCGGTGGTAACAACGGTACCAGTGAGAAGTGGGCAGGTAACCGTGCCCGTTACGACTTGGTTCACAAGTTCTTCCCCAGTGACAATGCTCCTGCCGACGTGCAGGGTTATGACATGAAGAAAGCTGCTGGTGATGACCGTGCACTCTTCTTCAGCAAGGGTCATACTCTGAAGAACGAATTGGGATACTTCGGCGACTTCAAGGACGGCTATGGCGTGGCTAAGTTCATCAACTACAAGTCTACAGGTGCAGTTGTCAAGGGTAGCGATGCCCAGTTCCCTGATACAGACTTCTTCTTCTTCCGTCTGGCTGAGGCCTACCTGACCTATGCTGAGGCTACTGCCCGCGAGAATGGTGACCAGACCACTGCTGAGGGTACAGAAATGATCAATGCCCTGCGCACCCGTGCCAATGCAGAGACGAAGACCGTCTATACGCTCAGTCAGATTCTCGACGAGTGGAGCCGTGAGTTCTACTTTGAGGGTCGTCGCCGCGTAGACCTGATCCGTCATGGCAAGTTTGGTGGCAGCAACTATAAGTGGATGTGGAAAGGTGGTGCCAAGGAAGGCCGTTCTTTCGCTTCTTACCTTAATGTTTTCGCCATCCCGGCAGAACAGGTGAAGGGTGAAATCCAGCAGAACCCCGGATACTAAGATAATTGAAAATTGAAAATTGAAAATTGATAGTTATATGAAAAAGATATTTTCATTCGCACTGATGTTGATGGGCTTTGCTACGGTTCTGACTTCCTGCTCAGACGACCGTGATTCAAACCCCACCATCGGGCAGCCGACACAGTTTGTCGTCAATGCCTCACCTCTGGCCGGCCAATATATTCAGTTGTCGGCCGACAATAAGGTGAACCTTACGTGGTCGCAGCCTGACTACGGCTATAATGCTCTGGCAACCTATCAGATTCAGGTGGGTGTCAGCAACGGAGGTAATATTGTCTGGAACCAGAAAGATGGTGCTGACAAGTTCCTCGAGACTACTTTCACACAGTGTAATGCCGACATCAACGGCGAGGAGATTGCTGAGGCCATCTGCGAGATCGACGGTTTTAAGGATGAGGATCACTATGTGGATCAGGGCTTCCGCGAGATCGCCTTCCGTGTAAAGTCGAGCATTCAGGACTCTAAGGGTAACGACGTGGCAGGTACTGTCATCCTGTCAAATACCGTCATGTTCGAACACATGGCTGCCTATTGTGCCATCAAGAGTCTGGGAGTTGTATGGATTATCGGTAACTGTGGCGGCTGGACAGAGCCCAGTAAGAAGAACGCTGAGTCACTTGCCGATTGGCGCATCTTCGAGACAGAGATCGGCAGCAAGATCTATCAAGGCACTGTTGAGATGCCTGAGGGTGAGCTGACCTTCCGTATCTACACAGCCCTGACAGGCTGGGACGGTGGTGCCTCACTGGGTCATCAGGCTGATGACGTCTCCACGGAGGTAGAGTTCAGCGGTGGCGTTTATTCTGATAAGTATGTCTATCCCGGTAAGGGCTCATGGACGTTCCTCGGATTCCCTGGTGGTCCGTTGGAGATTACGCTCGACATGAATCAGGGTACCATTAAGTTTGAACAAAAGTAAATCGCATTAAGAATATGAAAAAGCTAAATATCTTCATGTCGGCTCTCCTTGGCATAGCCTTCACGGCATGTACGGAGAATTTTGACCCCGAGGTAGGTCCTCAGTCCTATTTGCCCGAGAGCCCGCTTGCCACCAGCGATGTCACTATGACATCTGAGGCGAGCACCATCAATATCGAAAGCCTCGTCGAGGCAGGCAATCCCATCACCATCGGTACCGCTTCGGTGCGTGAGGGTGCCATGCCTGTGAATACTGTTCTCAAGGCCACAGTCGATTTCTCCAATGACCCCGACTTTGGGCAGTTCATCACCCTGCCGGCCAGCATCGACGAGAACAATCTTGTAACGGTCTCGGCTAATGACCTGCAGGATGAGTATTTCAACAACATCACCCGCAACCCGAAGACAATCAACCTCTATATGAGGACCACACTCTATACAGTAACCAATGGGGCCGCAGAGGCTATTATCGGTAAGCCGGGTGAGAACTACTATGCTGTGCAGAACGTACAGTTCACACCGCTCTTCAAGGTGCAGATTTCTCCTGCGTATTATGTGATCGGTGCAGCAGGTGGTTGGACCCCTGAGGGCGCCCGTACCCAGAAGTTCGAGCATAGTGACGCTGATGTCTATGACGATCCTGTGTTCACCATTACCATAGATTCTGGCGGTGACGACTGCTGGTTTGCTTTTGGTGACGATGACGCCCTCAACGCTATCGGTGGTGGTGACTGGACGAAGCTTCTCGGCACGAAGGGTGAGAGCGAGGATCTCTCTGGGACGATGGACTTCCGCTACAATCTTGGCGGCGACCACTCCTTCCATGTGCAGAACGCCAAGAAGATCCGCATTACGCTCAACATGATGGACTATAGCTACGTGATTGAGCCGGTGAATATCGCTGAGAACTACTACCTCATCGGAGGTCCTGGTGACTGGAGTGCTGATGCAGCTATGACCATGCCGTTCTCGCATAGTAACAAGGACGTGTTTGAGGATCCTGTATTCACCTACACCTTCGAAGGCAATGGTGGCGACATGTGGTTCGCATTCGGTGACAAGGAAGCTATCGACGCCGTGGCAGCGGGTGACTGGAACAACCTCTTCGGCACGAAGGGTGAGAGTACAGACCTCAGTGGCAGCTTCGACCGCCGCTACAACCTCGGTGGCGACCACTCGTTCTGTGTCGACGGCAAGGCCAAGATGTACCGATTCACCATCAATATGGCTGACATGACCTATACGATTGCTCCGCTTACCTTCAATGATTACATCTGGGAGGCAGGCGTGAACAACAACTGGGGCTCTGAGGCACAGCCGCTCTACTGCGCTAATCAGGATGGTGTCTATGTTGGCTTCTTCTATGCTCAGGATGCCGACTGGTCTGACGGAAAGGGTGCCTTCAAGTTCACTGGTGCCTTCAACGACTGGGGTCAGGGTAACTATGGTACTGGCACCATCGCTGACGACGGACTCTCTGGCACGCTCATCGATGACGGCGGTTCTGGCAACTGTCTAGCAACACCTGGCTTCTATAAGGCCACTGTTGACCTGTCAGGTATGACCTATAGTCTGATTCCTATCAGTGGCATCGGTATCGTAGGTCCGGCTCAGGCTGGCAGCTGGGATTCTGACACAGACCTCACCTACAATCCGGAGACACGTGCTTGGGAAGGCACCATCGATTTGGCTGCCGACGAGTTCAAGTTCCGTGCCAATGATAGTTGGGATATCAACTGGGGTGGTTCTGTCGACAATCTGACTCAGGATGGTCCTAACCTCAAGATAGCTGAGGCTGGTAAGTACTTCATCCAGTTCTGGGCACTTTGCGAGACGAAGTCTTACTGTACGATTACGAAGCAATAAGTAGTAATATCTATTAGTTCAGGCGAGCCGTTTATCCACAACGGCCCGCCTGAAAAGTATCATATGAAGAAGAATATCATCTGGTTGCTGGCTGCTACCATCTGTTTTGCCAGCATTTCTTGCTCCCACAAGGTTACCTCCAGCCTTACAGCCGGAGAGAAACAGAAGAGCATTGTCATACTTTATGAGAATGATGTGCACTGCGGCATTGACGGCTATGCAAAGTTGGCTGGCCTGCGTGATGCCATCAACAAGAGCGATACGGCCTATGCCGCTGCTGTCTGCGTTGGTGACTTCCTGCAGGGCAACACCACAGGAGCCATCTCAAAAGGACAGTACATCATCGATATCATGAAAGGTGTGGGCTATGACGCCATCACACTTGGAAACCATGAATTCGACTACGGTGTGCCCCGTCAGGAAGAACTGCTGAGGCAGGTGAATGCTCCTGTGGTCTGTGCGAATTTCTTTGAGCCAAGCACGCCTGCACCGTTCTATCCGGCATACGTGATAAAGCAGTACGGCCCCAAGCGCATCGCTTATGTTGGAGCCGTGACACCTGAGACAATGGTACTCGAAGGCTATTCGTTCTACGACACAAACGGTATTAAACTCTATGACCTGTGTCCTGAAACGTTCTACAGCCTCATACAGCAGGCCGTTGACAACGCCCGCAGCGAGGGTGCAGACTACGTGGTACTGTTATCGCATGTCGGAGAAGATACTCAGTCGCTGGGTTTCAATTCCCATTTGCTGGTGAACAAGACCAAAGGTATAGATATTGTACTCGACGGACATACTCACTCCATCATCCCTGAAGATGTTGTGCAGAATCTTGAAGGAAAGCATATCACTGTGACCCAGACAGGCACGCAATTTAACTATATCGGCAAACTGCTCATCACGGCTGACGGTCACATGACCACCTCTCTGCTCCCCGTCAAGGATATTCCTTATGAGAACGCCGGCATTAAAGCTGTTACCGACAGTGTGAGACAACTCGTTCAGAACGCTACCTCACGTGTTGTGGCCAAAAGCGACTATATGCTTGTGGTAGCCGACGACCAGGATCAGTGGATTGTGCGTGGCGAGGAGACTAATGCCGGTGACCTCGTGGCAGATGCCTACCGTCAGGCGATGCAGTCGGATATAGCCTTCGAGAATGGTGGTGGCATCCGCAACAATATCCTCGCCGGCACCATCACCTACGGAAATGTCATCGGTATGCTGCCTTATGACAATACCCTTTGCAGAATCGCTGCAACAGGTGAGCAGATACAGAAGATGTTGGTACGTTGTACCGCTCTGGTACCGCAACTCGATGGAAACTTCCCACAGTGTTCAGGTATCCGTTTTACGATTCACAGTAAGAGCCATACTGTCAGCGATATCGAAGTGTTGCAGGCCGACGGCACTTATGCACCTATTGACCCGACGAAGACCTATACCGTGGGCCTGACGGACTACAACTATTCTGGCGGTGGACTGTTTGACTGTTTCAAGTCGTGTCCTGTGCTCTTTGAGAGTACTACCCGTTACTATGATGCTCTAGCAAACTATCTGAGCGGCAACCTTGGCGGCAACACGGGAACAACCTATGCAAAACCGCAAGGACGCATTACCATCGTTAACGATTAACAACAAAAACGATTATGCAAAGACTTTACTCAACAATCATCTCACTTCTCTGCACGCTTGCCGTCATGGCACAGGGATGGCCACAGAACTATGGTGGCGTGATGCTGCAGGGATTTTATTGGGATTCTTTCAACGACACGCAATGGACACGTCTGGAAAAACAGGCCGATGACCTTGCAACAACCTTCAGTCTCGTATGGGTACCACAAAGTGGAAATTGCGGAGGTACATCGATGGGATATGACGACCTGTACTGGTTTAACCAGAACGGTTCTTTCGGCAGCGAGGCAGATTTACGTTCGATGATTAATACCTTTAAGACAAAAGGCATTGGCACTATCGCCGACGTGGTCATCAATCACCGTAAGAATGTCAGCAACTGGGTGGACTTCCCCAAGGAAACATATAATGGGGTTGAATACGAGTTGTTATCGACAGACATTTGCAAGAATGATGATGACGGTGAAACGAAGAAATGGGCAGATCAAAATGGATACAGCCTCAGTGAAAACAACGATACAGGAGAAGGCTGGGGAGGTATGCGCGACTTGGATCACAAGAGTGAAAACGTGCAGAACAATGTAAAGGCCTATTTGGACTTCCTCATCAACGATCTGGGGTATAGCGGATTCCGTTATGATATGGTAAAGGGCTATAGCGCAAAATACACAAAGATGTATAATGAAAGTGCTAAGCCGGAATTCTCCGTAGGTGAGTGCTGGGACAGTTCAGGAAAGATAAAAAGCTGGATTGACGGCACAGATAAAACGAGTGCTGCCTTTGACTTCCAGTTCCGATACACCGTTCGTAATGCCATCAACAATAATGACTGGAGCTATCTCGGAAAACAGAATGATGGTAACTGGCCCTTGGTGAGCAACGACTATAACAACGGTAGCTATCGCCAGTATGCAGTGACATTCGTTGAAAATCACGATACGGAGAAACGTTCCAATGCAGCTCAGGATCCAATTAAGAAAGACACCCTTGCAGCCAACGCCTATCTGCTGGCCATGCCTGGTACACCATGCGTATTTCTCACCCACTGGAAGAAATATAAGGAGGAGATTTCCAAGATGGCGGCCGTGCGCAAAGCTGTTGGCATCACCAATACCAGCACCTACGAGAACGTAGCCTCAAGCAAGGACCTGTACGCTGTTCAGACCACAGGAGCAAATGGAAAGCTTATTGCTGTTGTGGGACCAAATGCCGGAAGATACCAGCCCAACGGGACAGGATGGAAGAAGACTATCAGTGGATACCACTATGCATACTTTGTAAATGGTATCGAACCAGAGAGCATCGACTACCCGACGTTCACACCAAGCGAATTCCAGCCGTACACCATCACTGTTGGCGTGAATGTAGACCAAGTAGGTTGGAGTAGCGTTAATTTTTGGACATGGGGCGGTGACGGCAGTCATGCACCGAAGAACAACAACTGGCCCGGTGATAAGGTAAGCAGCACTACAGAGGTCGGAGGCAAACAATGGTACACCATGCAGTACACCATCAATGATGAGATCGATGCCGTAAGTTTTGTATTCAGCACAGGCTCCGGTAATCCACAAACTGTAGATGTGTCGAACATCGCCGATGACAGGTTCTTTGAGATTTCGACACAGAAAGACGGTGACAAATATCTTGTCAACGATGTCACTTCAACCTATCTCCCATCAGGCATTAAGCCTATAATAAACTATGATTCCGACGCATCTGGTAATGTATACAGCCTTGACGGACGTCTGGTTCGTACTGACGGAAAACTGGAGAATCTGCCCAAGGGCATTTATATCGTAAATAAGAAGAAGATAATACTTAAGTGAAATAATTAGTTTGGTTTTAAGACGGCACGGACGAGGAACCAGCAGTGCATGAGGAATGTCTGCACTCGTCCGTAATGACGCTCCATTACCCTGTAACGCTCCTTGAGCGACTCACGGTGGTGGAGCGTAGTCTGGCCTTCCTCGGTGTAGTTGGCTACTACCATGTGGAGGTTCTGCAGGGGTACTTTCTCCTTGTCTGCGGCCTTCATGATACGGATGCACCAGTCTACATCAGCTGAGTATCTGTATTGCTGGTCATAGGGCGTTGCAATGGCAAAGTCTGTACGGGCGTAGAAGGCTTGGTGGCAGACAAGCATGCCGTGACGGAAGGATTTCCATGTTAAGTTTTCGGGCGGTGCGAGACGACGATGATGGAGGAAACGACCTTCAGCGTCAACAATGTCCGTATCGCCATAGAGTACGGCTGGGGCAGACTCTGCTACAGCCGCAGCGATGCGGCTGACCGTATCCGATGCAGGGAGAAAGTCTCCGGCATTGAGGAAACAGACGTAGTCTCCGTCAAGGGAACGCAAGCCCTTGTTCATGGCGTCATAGATACCTTTGTCAGGTTCCGACATCAGTTGGATGCGGTGACCATTGCCCGAATCATTGGAACATTCGATATAGTCGTTCACCATCTCCTGTGTCCCATCTGTCGATGCCCCGTCAATTATTAGGTGTACGATGTCGGGATAGTCCTGGGCGAGCACACTGTCGAGGGTGCGCTGCAAGACGTCTGCGGCGTTGTAGGTGACGGTAACGTAGGTGATGGTCATAAAGTTTATAGTTAATAAGTTTAGAGTTTATAGTGCTTGAAGGCCAAGGCCTGCTGATAAACTTCGGCATAACGCAGAGCTACGTTCTGCTGAGAGTAGTTGTGGACCACCTTTTGTATGGCGTTACGGCTGAGAGCCTCGTAGTCGGACTCCTCCAGTATCCAACCGATGCCACGCGCCAGATCTTCGGCATTGCAGTAGTCTGCTACATAGCCGTTACGCTTGTGGTCTATCTCCTCTGGAATGCCGCCCACCTTGAATCCCACGCAGGGTACACCACAGGCCATGGCTTCCATGATGGTGTTGGGCAGGTTCTCCGAGAGCGATGGCAGCACGAATACGTCAACGGCATTGTAGACATCGACGATACGCCGCTCGTCGTTTACGTAGCCTAAGGGATGGGCCTTCAGCTGTAACAATTCCACCAATTCTTCAGCGTGTCCGCCGAGGATGACAACCTCATAAGGCGTCTGGCATTTTGTGTGGTCACCCAGCAGTCGGCAAGCCTCGATGAGATAGTCCATGCCCTTGTTAGGTGTGGTGACGCGCTGCGATGCGAAGAGGATCAGTCGCGGGTCCTGTGGCAGACCGAGTCGCTGGCGGGCCTCCATTTTATTATACCTATTATATATATGGGTGTCGATGGGGTTGGGGATGCTGGTGACCTTATGGCCTTTGAGCAGGGCACTGGCCTTGGCTTCGTTCTCAAGCCAGCGGCTGCACGCCACATAGTAGATGTTCTCGCCTTCTAACATACGGTGTTTCCGTTGCCAGATCGTGGTGGAAATGTCATCGCCTTGGCTGTTGCCCAACAGACGGCAGCAGCGACAGCGAGTGGTGAAGTTACGGCAACCAAGGGTAACATGACAGATGGCAGTGGCGGGCCAGATGTCGTGCATAGTCCATACGACGGGCTTGCCTGAACGCAGGATCTTACGGATGCCGCTGAGTGAGAGCATACCTTGATTGATCCAATGCAGATGGATGATGTCAGCCTCCTGAAACTCTCTCAGACGGGTGATGTCCGTGCCTGCATTGGCCAGATCAATCTCAAATAGGTGCTTTCGTGAGAAGCCGCAGCGCACAAATATGACAAAACGCTCCCAAAGAAAGTTCCAGCGGAGCCGCCACGAGCGGGGAAGCTGTGCAATGGTCAGTGAGTCGCTCTCCTTATCGCGCACCAGCATCTTCGCCTTAACACCATGGTTGATTAGTGCCTTCATCAGCCGGTTGGCAGCTACCGCAGCCCCACCAGTGCGCTCGCTTGTATTGACAATGAGCACCTTCATGTCTGTCGCTACTCTTCTTTAGCCCGCTTCCGTGCTTCCTTCTCAAGCCGTTTCTGCTCCTTCCGTGCTTCTTTCTCTAAGCGCTTAGCCTCTTTTGCGGCCTCTTTCTCTTTACGCTTCTTCTCCTTCTCGAGCTCTTTTTCGCGTTTTCTCTTCTCCTTCTCAAGGCGCTTCAGTTCTTTGGCACTCTGCTTGGCGGCCTCTTTCTCAGTCTTGGCCTCTTCCTTTTCTTTGAGCGACTCTTCCAATTTTTCCCGAATCATCTCCTTGTCGAAAGTGAAGACATAACCGAACATGCCTAAGGAGAGCGTATTGTCCTTACCGTTCAGTCGCACATAGGTGGTGTTAAAAAGGAAGTAGTTGTTCTCTTTTAGTTTTGAGTTCAGAGCGGTCTCAACGGCCTTGACTACCACACCCTTTCCCAGTTTTGCAAGCACATTGTCGCCCAGGCGGTCTGAAGCCTCCTCTTCGACATATTCCTCAATGGCCTTCATCATGGCCTCCTTGTGCTGCTGTTTGTCAGGACGTGTCTCGATCATCAGCACGGCCAGCAACAGCACGATAAATATACATAACAGTTTCTTCATATTCTATGATGCTTAAATTCGGATGCAAAGGTACGAATAAGTGAGCGAAATGCAAAGCAAAAAGAGTGAATAATTGTTGTTATCGTGCACATTCCCTTGATTTACGTCAAGAATAAAGGGTACAATTACACTTATTTTGGTAAAAGTCTTGTGGGGAACAAATAAATGTTGTACCTTTGCATCGTCAAAAGGTTAATAGATTGTTTTAGGTTAGTAGTAATATTTATAGTTTTAGGTTTTTAGTTATTGGTAAAAGAAAGTTTTCAGCTGTGGATAACAGGAGGCAATTGCGAAATTCCCTTTTAAACTTTCAAATTTTTAGCCCTTGCGGCTGAAAATTTCTTTCGAAAAAAGGATTTTTAGTTAAACATAGGCTTTTTCAGATGCCGCGGCTCGAGAGAGTCGCGGTATTGTTTTTTTATGTTCTATATCAGAAATAGCGTATCAGTATTAGTAAAGCAGCAATAGTCCTGCCACCCCTGTATAGCAGATCATTCGGATAGGGTTGATCTTCAAATAGCCAGTGCCAAAGGCGGTGGCAATGAGTAGAGCACAACTGATGAAGAACTGCCAGGGATTCTCTGTTGGCGTGGAGAAGTTCTCCTTGTTGCAGAGAAGAAGGGTGGCTGCGGCTAATAGCCCTACTACGGCAGGGCGAAGGCCTTTGAAAATCGATTGTACCAGAGGTGTGTTCATATACTTCATAAACATCCGGCTAATCAGAATCATGAGTATCAGTGAGGGCAGTACTAAAGCGAAAGTAGCAGTGACTGAGCCCAGTATGGCCATCGTCTCCCCTAAGCCGGCATTATGGATGGCGGTATATCCGCAATATGTGGCGCTGTTGATGCCTATTGGCCCGGGTGTCATCTGCGAGATAGCGACGATATCGGTAAACTCTGCCGTTGATAGCCAATGATGTGACTCCACTGTCTCGTGCTGAATCAGTGACAACATGCCATAGCCACCGCCAAAGCCGAACAGCCCAATCTTGAAAAATGTGATGAATAAACTGAGGAATATCATATTCAGTCTTTTTTATTGGCTGTAAATTTACCATAGCAATAGCCAGCGAGGGCGGCTATTATAATAATATAAATAGGTGAAACGCCAAGGGCCCAGATGGCGAGGGCACAAGCGACAGGAATCCAGATGGTGAATCTATTCAATTTGGCACGTTGTCCGAGGCGGAAGGTGGGTACGGCAATTAGTGCCACCACAGCCGGACGGATGCCTCGGAAGATGGCTGCCACCATTTTATTGTCCTTAAACTGACTGAAGAAAATGGCGATGGCGAGAATGATGAGGAACGAGGGTAGGGCCGTGCCGAGGGTGGTGGCGATGGCTCCGCGTACCTTATTTAATTTATAGCCGATAAAGGTAGCGATGTTGATGGCGAATACACCTGGACAACTCTGGGCAATGGCTATCAAGTCGAGCATCTCGTCCTTTGACACCCATTGTTTCTTATTGACCACTTCATCCTCAATCAAAGGAATCATGGCATATCCACCACCGAGGGTGAATATGCCAATCTTAAAGAAGGTCTTAAACGAGTCCCAATAAATGTTCACTGTTACCTTTTACTCTTTTACCTTTTTTTCAACCCATTTACGTGCGTTGACGAATGCCTCAATCCACGGTGTCACCTCATCGTAGCGACGGTCAGCGGGATACCAGGCATTCTGCCAGGGGAAGACAGCACGCTCTAGGTGAGGCATCATGCAGAGATGACGGCCGTCTTCAGAGCAGATACCTGCCACGTCGTAGTCAGAGCCGTTAGGATTGGCGGGGTAGCCGTGATAGTTGTACTTGGCAATCACGTTATATTCGTTTTCTGACTCGGGCAGTGAGAATTTGCCTTCTCCGTGAGCTACCCAAAGACCGAGCTTGTTGCCACTCAACGAGCCGAACATCACACTATTGTTCTGAGGAATGCTCAGTGTGATAAATTCGCTCTCGAACTTATGTGAGTCGTTGTGCAGCATCTTTGCACCCTTCGCACCTGTAAGACCGAGTTCCACCATCAGCTGACAACCGTTACAGATACCTAACGAGAGAGTGTCCTCACGGGCATAGAACTTATCAAGGGACTCCTTGGCCTTGGGGTTGAAGAGGAATGCACCAGCCCAACCTTTGGCAGAGCCGAGTACGTCAGAGTTAGAGAAGCCACCACAGAATACAATCATGTTGATATCCTCAAGCGTCTCGCGACCAGCAATCAGGTCAGTCATCATAACGTCCTTCACATCGAAGCCGGCAAGGTAGAGACAATAAGCCATTTCACGCTCACCATTGGTACCCTTCTCACGGATGATAGCGGCCTTGATGCCAGAGGGCTGACGGCGGTCGGCAGAAATGCCATATTGAGCTAGCATACCAGTGAAGTCTTTATTGAACTTCATCTCCAGAGGCTGCTTCTTGTAGTTCTCGAAACGCTCTTTAGCCTTGCCGTTGAAGCTCTGCTTGCGATCGAGGAGGTAAGAAGTCTTGTACCATACATCACGAAGAGCGTCGATGTCGAAACTAGTCGAACTAGTCTGACTAGTATTACTAGTTTTATTAGACCAGATGACCTCGATGCTACGGCTTTCTGGCACAGGGTAGCCGATTTTGGCGAAGCCCACGCCCTGCTCCTCCATAAAGACCTTGAACTCCTGCTTGTACTCGTCGCTCACCTCGATGACTACGCCAGGATTCTCAGCAAAGAGGCTCTTGACGATGTCACCATCCTGACAGAGATCATGCAGGTTGATGTGCATACCACCTTTTTGATTGGCGAAGCACATCTCTAAGAGGGTGGTGATCAGACCACCGGCCGAGATATCGTGACCAGCCAAAATCCATCCCTTCTCGATCATCTGCTGGATGGCCATAAAGGCATCACAGAAATATTCAGGGTTTTTAACCGTAGGCACATCGTCGCCCACCTTACCCAGACTTTGGGCGAAGGCCGAACCTCCGAGGTGTTGTGTGTCGAAACTGAAGTCGATATGATAGATGGATGCATTCTTATCGTTGACGAGAACGGGGCTCACCACCTTCTTAATATCGCTGACCTCGCCACCTGCACTGACTATCACCGTACCTGGAGAGATAATTTTCTCGCCGTTGGGATACTGCTGACTCAAAGAGAGCGAGTCCTTACCTGTCGGCACGTTGATATGCAGATCGCAGCAGAAATCGCTCAAAGCCTTCACACCGCTATACAGACGAGCATCCTCACCTTCCTGGGAACGGCAGGGCCACATCCAGTTCGCAGAGAGACTCAGTGAGTCCATACCCTCTGCCAGAGGTGCCCAGACGATATTTGTCAGAGCCTCTGCCACAGAAAGCACTGAACCAGCAGCAGGATCAGCCAGACCTGCCTGAGGAGCATGTCCAAGGGCTGTGGCAATACCCTTCACACCACGATAGTCGAGGGCTACAACACCACAGTCGCTCAGAGGCAACTGAATCTCACCCTGACACTGCTGACGGGCAACCTTACCTGTCACAGAACGGTCCACCTTGTTGGTCAACCAGTCCTTACAAGCCACAGCCTCCAATTGGAGTACACGCTCAAGATATTCCTCAATCTTATCCTGTGAATAAGTTACATCCTCATAATGACGTTCAACGGTATTGTCGCGCATGATAGTCTTCGGCGAGTGACCGAACATCTGGGCTACATCGAGATCGAAGGGCTTCACACCGTCACCTTGTTTAAAGGAGAAATGAGCGTCGCCAGTGGTCTCACCAACTACATATAGTGGTGCACGCTCGCGTTCGGCAATCTTACGAACATGTTCGATGTGCTTTTCATCGATGAGCAAACCCATACGTTCCTGACTCTCGTTAGCGATGATTTCTTTTGAACTCAGCGTCTTGTCGCCGATGGGTAACTTGGTCATATCAATCTCGCCACCACACTCTTCAACAAGCTCAGATAGACAGTTAAGATGACCTGCCGATCCGTGGTCATGGATAGAGACAACGGGATTCACATCCTCCTCGCAGAGAGCTCGAACAAGGTTATAGGCACGTTTCTGCATCTCTGGGTTGGCACGCTGAACAGCGTTCAGCTCGATGCCATTGCTATAGCGGCCAGTATCAACAGATGATACAGAACCACCACCCAAGCCGATACGATAGTTGTCTCCACCAACTACGACAACCTTATTGCCCTTCTGTGGCTCCTTCTTCAGGCAGTCGCGCTTGGTACCGTAACCCACGCCACCTGCCAGCATGATAACCTTATCATAGGCGTATTTCTCCTGACCCTCCTGATGCTCGAAAGTTAGTACAGAACCACAAATCAGCGGCTGACCGAACTTGTTGCCGAAATCGGACGCACCATTAGAGGCCTTTGTCAGAATCTGTTGTGGTGTCTGATACAACCACTGGCGTACGGGCAGGATATCCTCCCAGTCGCGTGAAACTCCGTCATCATCGTGCAGACGTGGATATGCCGTCATATAAACAGCAGTGCCGGCGATAGGCCATGAGCCTACACCGCCACCCATACGGTCACGGATTTCTCCACCAGTACCTGTAGCTGCACCATTAAAGGGTTCTACAGTTGTGGGGAAGTTATGTGTCTCAGCCTTCAGCGAGATAACACTTTCAATATTTTTCACCTGGAAATAGTCGCTCGTACTCTGATCCTTCGGTGCAAATTGCTCAACGACGGGACCCTGTGCAAAAGCCACATTATCCTTATAGGCAGAGAGAATCTTATTCTGGTTTTCCTGAGTGGTCTTCTTGATCATCGCGAAGAGCGAGCTCTCCATTTCCTTGCCGTCGATGATAAACGTACCACCGAAAATCTTATGACGACAATGCTCAGAGTTAATCTGTGCAAAGCCGAAGATTTCAGAGTCCGTCAGCGGACGACCGTTCTGCTTCTCCAGTCCGTGCAGATATTCTATCTCCTCTGGACTCAAAGCGAGACCTTCCTGTTCGTTGTACTCCTCCAGATTATCCACGTATTTAATGGGCTCAGGCTTGATGTTGATGGTGAAGATGTCCTGACGGAGACCGTTATACATGCGCTGCAGCATCTCGTCGTATTCAGCGTCCTTGCTCGCAACGGGGAAATATTCCTCGATACGGCTGATGCCCTTGAGGCCCATGTTCTGCGTAATCTCGACGGCATTGGTCGACCACGGGGTCACCATCTCTCGGCGCGGACCAACGAAAAAGCCCTCCAGCTGCTCTGCATCCAAGAGCGTAGCCTCACCGTACAACCAGTTTAATTCCTTGATTTCCTGTTCACTCAATTGGTGATCAGCCTCCGTGGCAATCACCGTCTTCAGTGGAGTCTGAAAGAAGTGTATCATACCTTAATTAATTATTTATTTCGAATTTGCCTGCAAAGGTACAAATAAGTGAGCGAAATACCAAAACTTTTAGGTATGTCTTTTACTTTTTCTTTGTGACTTCTTGGCAGGGGCAGACTTCTTGGCTGAGACCGGCTTGGCGGGGGTGGAGGCGACAGGTGCAGGTTTGACGGGGTTCACATAAGTCTGCTGCTTCATCAAGATCCACGATGCCTCCAGAATCTTGTTGCGCAGATGCTCTGGGTAGTTGGCGTTTCCTTTGAGGAACCTCTCTATCGTCAGGCGGGCCTCGCTGCTTTTATGTTCGGATAACATGGCACGTAGCCATTTGGTCGTAAAGAAGATGTCGCTGGTTTGCTGGATATACTGCAGCGACTTCAGACTGGGCTCAAGATAGGTGTTGTTCGTTGGCTCGTAGACATCTGAATTGAGCAGTTGAAGGGCTTTCAGGGCCCACGGCTCATGTTCACGGTTTTGGGGCTTCAGCATCTCGTTGAACAGCTTGAGTCGGAAGGTGGGATCAGGGGAACAGGCCCGGCTGATGTAGTCGAACTCGTACCGCTCGTCGTCATTCTTGAGGCGTTTGCGCTGAGTGGTCAGCACGGGGAGACTGATGTCGCTTCTGACGATGGCCAGCCGGTATGCCATGTTCATGTAGTCTCGCTCGCTGAGGAGCGGGTCGTTGTGCTGCTGCCAGATTGTGTATATTTTGTTGATGAGTTCTGGTGATGTGGCATGTTGGCTGAGTTTGCGGATGATGTGTTGACGGCATTCTGTGGAACGGTTCTCGTCAAGAAGGTCCATCATACAGAGTTCAAGTGTTTTCCGCTTGTCGGCAGGCATGTCGAAAGCGATCTTGAACATGTGGTCAACGGCGGTGGAGATAATGAGGGGGTTCCTCTCCGTCATGATGCAACGGTGGAGTTCCCCAAAGTGTGAGGAGGGGATACGGCCCAGCAGGTAGTTGTCGTGGATGTTCTGCAACAGCGCATAGCGGTTCAGGTCGTTGCGCGTAGTGAGGAGTCGCTTGGGCAGGATCGTCGTATATTCGTCGTCGAGCGTAAAATGCCCGTAGCCCCTGCCGTCGTAATTGGGGATGATGTAGTTGGGTTTGCCAGGTACCTTGATGGTGAGGGAGGGCTTCTGCATATCGACGGTGACGATGCGGCTGGTGTCCAGATCGTAGATGAGTCTCACCTGGAACTTCTGGGGCCATACGACTCCTCTCCTGTAGGGGTCTGTCTGTGTAATGACAATATTTCCATTTTGATATGAGGTATGTATGGTGGGCATACCTTTTTCTTTCACCCACACATTGCTGAACTGGCGAATGTTGGCACCGGGGGCTACCTCTTCGAGGGCTGTGATGAGTTCGTCCCACGAGGCATTGCCGAAGAGGTGGCTGTTGAGGTATTTCTGAAGGCCGGTCTGCAGTTGGGGGGCTCCGATCTTCTGTTCGAGATTACGCATCATGACAGGCGCCTTGTCGTAGATGATGTCGTCGTAGAGCAGGCTGGCCTGGTTCATGTTCTTCAGTTCCTGAGCGATGGGGTGGGTGCCGTCGGTACGGTCGATGGCGATGGCGCGTGTCTGATAGGTCTTCAGGAAGTTCAGGTCATGGTTGATCTCCGCGAAGTAGTTCCGAGTGATCTTCGATGCCATAAATCCGGCGAGCACCTCCTTGGCCCAGACATCTTCAAACCACTTCAGCGACACGAGGTCTCCGAACCACAGGTGAGCCGTCTCGTGGGCAATCAGTTCCAGCCGGGCTGCCTTCTCTTCCTGGGTGGCGTGCTTCTCGAGGAAGATGCGGCGGTCGTTCATTTGTATGGCTCCCGGATGCTCCATGCCTCCGAACTGGTAGCCTGGTAGTACAACCATCCCATATCCATTGAAGGGACAGGCAATACCTGTATATCCTTCCATCCACTTCAGCGATTGGGCAGCCTCATCGAAGATCTGGTCTATTTGGGCAACCTTGTCAGGGTCAGTCTCACGGTAAAGTATGCGCATAGGGCGCCCCTCACGGATGGCGGTCTTCTCGTTAAACTTGCCAGCGACAAAAGAATAAAGATATGTGGGTAATTGGCAGATATTATCACTCGTCATTGTTTTCCAGCCATGGGGCACCTTCAGTGTGGTGACGAACACTGCGCGGAGGTCTGGTTGGTCGAAGCAAGGGAATACGGATCGCGCTTGGTCAGGCACAAAGAGTGTGTACATATAGTCTTTATTGCGGTTCAGTGCCTTGTCTTTGGAGAAGAACTCCAGTTCAACCTTGTTGGTGCCTTCCTGCATCAATTCCATAGGCATGATAATGTGCTCATTATAGTAGGTCACCTCCATAGGAATCCGCTTCTGTTTGCCTTTTGTATTCTCAACATAAACGTAGCATGTGCCATCAAATAGTCCCTGAAAGTCCAGCACGACGTCCTGCTGGGCTTTTAGGTCGAAGGTGATGATGGCTTTTCCCCAGACGGGCTTGTAAGGGTCGGCTGGAATGTTGAACGACAAATCGTAGAGGATGTTGCTGATATTTGCTTTCCGGTGGTCGGCAAGTTCCTTGGAAACTCCCTTTGACAGCATCTGAGCCTTCATGTTTTGCATGGTCAGACACAGTGTCAGTATGAGTAGAATCCTGACAATTTTCATATATACTTTGGTTTTTGTCTGCAAATTTAAGTAAAATAATTCTAATACTCAAGTGTTTTTCATTGTTTTTTGCATTAGATTCGTAAATTTGCACCGTTAAACCAACTTAAGAACATATTGGATATGAAAAAGAATGTATTTATGATTGCTTTGGCATTCGGTTTGCTGATGACCGGTTGTGCCAGTAAGAAAGATCTTGTGAATTGCCAGACCGAGAACAAGTCTCTTACCGAGAGCCTGCAGGCTACGAAAGAGGACCTGGCTGCAAAGAATGCCCGTATTGCGAGCCTTGAGGAGCAGCAGCGTGGTATGCAGCAGCTACTCAAAAATGCTGAGGACAAGTACGCTAAGTTGCAAGAGTCGCTCGACAAGAGTCTGACCAATGCCTCGCAGAACAACATCTCTATAGAGAAACTGGTGGATCAGATTAACGAGTCAAATCAGTACATCCGTCATCTTGTGGAGGTGAAGTCGAAGAGCGACTCTCTGAACATGGTGTTGACGAATAACCTCACTCGTTCACTTTCTAAGGAGGAACTGAAGGAGGTTGACGTGCAGGTGCTGAAAGGTGTGGTTTACATCTCTCTGGCCGACAACATGCTCTATCAGAGCGGTTCGTACGAGATTAACAGCCGTGCTGCTGAGACATTGTCGAAGATTGCAAAGATCATTAAGGATTACAAGGATTATGACGTGCTCATTGAGGGTAACACCGACAATGTGCCCATCTCGAAGCCCAACATCCGCAATAACTGGGATCTCTCTGCGCTTCGTGCATCATCTGTGGTCCAGGCTCTGCAGAACGACTATGGAGTAGATCCAAAGCGTCTGACCGCCGGCGGTCGTGGTGAGTACAATCCTATTGCCACCAACGACACAGAGGTTGGCAAACAGCGCAACCGCCGCACGCAGATCATCATTACACCGAAACTCGATGAGTTTATGGATCTCATCGGTCAGGCCCCGGAAGAGAAGTAATTAATATAGTAGAAAGCCGTCATTCAGCGGCTTTCTACTTTTTCTTTCAGATAATTCGCAAAGATGCGGGCGGCACTCTCAACCTTTGCCGCACAGGGACGGCTCTTATAATATTCTGCTGTGCGGGCCGATGCAATGTAACTGTTTTGGGCCTTCTCATACCCATTCAGTCCGAGAATCTCGGCACAAATCAGACTACCGTTATCCTTTTTAGACTGAGCCAACAATTCCTGCACAACCTTGTAACAGGCCGACTTCCCCTCACGGTCGCTGCCCTCTGTCTGTCCGCAGTCCAGACCTACGAGCATCACGATGCCCGAGACGGCCCCACACATCATTCGCATGCGGCCTACGCCGCCTCCGAAACCTGCCGCAACCTTCTTGGCCAGCGTGTCATCGAGGCCATAGAGGTCGGCAAATGCCGCCACCACACTCTGGCAGCAGCCATAACCCGCCATGAAATTGTCCACAGCGCGTACTACCCTTGTATCAAGTTCTTTATCTGTCATAATTGCTATTTCGAGTTGCAAAAATACAAAAATAGCTTTGGATTGACGCAGTATTTTGCGATTATTGATGTTAATAATATCTAAATGGACGGGGAAAGGCTTGTATGATTCGTGGAAAAGGAGTAATTTTGTAGGCTACAAAGAAGACTAATTAAGTTGTTTAACATTTAAATGTTTTATTATCAATGATTTATTCAAAAGAAGTGGAAAACATGTGTAGCGTTTGTAAAGGCGCTTATCATGGACCTGCACCTATCCCTGAGGAGGGCAAGTGGGTTGCAGTGAAGGAAATCAAGGAGATCTCTGGTTACACCCACGGTATTGGTTGGTGTGCACCTCAGCAGGGTGCCTGCAAGCTGAGCCTGAACGTGAAGGACGGTATCATCCAGGAGGCACTCGTAGAGACCATTGGTTGCACAGGTATGACTCACTCAGCAGCTATGGCTTCTGAGATCCTGCCCGGCAAGACCATCCTCGAGGCTCTGAACACCGACCTCGTTTGTGATGCCATCAACACCGCTATGCGTGAGCTCTTCCTGCAGATTGTTTACGGACGTACACAGAGTGCCTTCTCTGAGGGTGGTCTGGCTATTGGTGCAGGTCTTGAGGATCTTGGTAAGGGTCTTCGTTCACAGACTGGTACTCTCTATGGCACCGTTGCTAAGGGTACACGTTATCTTGAGCTTACTGAGGGTTACATCACCAAGCAGTACCTCGATGCTAACAACGAGGTTTGCGGTTACGAGTATGTACACCTTGGCAAGATGATGGAGGCTGTTAAGAACGGCATGGATGCTAACGAGGCTCTGAAGAAGTTCACTGGCTCTTACGGTCGTACAACCGAGGAGCAGGGTGCAGTTAAGGCAATTGATCCACGTAAAGAATAATAGGAGGATACGACAATGATTAGAAAAGTACAGTTTGAGAGTCAGGAGCGCCGTATCAACCAGG
>JAEEGH010002680.1_pt1 | contig 47794 bp, 38 predicted proteins | sample 9134181 | NCBI WGS metagenome assembly JAEEGH01 (sample SAMN16246544, study PRJNA631951) | gut metagenome | biome: gut microbiome; feature: rumen; material: DP-attached | host: Bos | place: Iran: Karaj | collected 2018-10
CGTTCGGAAGCACTTTCGCCCGGCTCCTGCTCCGAGCAGACCCGTCTGGAAGCATTTTCGCCCGGCGAATCAGGCGTAGAAAAACTTCGCGTAGGGAACAGGGGTTCTATGTCCTCCCTGGCCCGGAGCGAAGGTTTTTCGGAGCCCAAGCCGGGCGAAAAGGGCAGTCGCCATCAAGCGGTAGCGGAAGGCGGCAGCCGAAGCGTAGTTCAGAAGGGCCTTGCCCCAAGGCAGGAGCCGGGATACAGTGATTCGCGGCGGGCTATTGCAGAAAAGTTCAGCAAGAAGCCGGAGCCGGAGACTTTTGATTTCGACCCAAACACGGTTTCCCGCGAAGACCTGGTGCGCCTCGGCTTCAGCGAGAAGCAGGCGCAGGTCATAGAGAACTACCGCAGCAAAGGCGGCAAATACTACTCTCCGGCCGATTTTGCCAAGATGTACGTGGTGGACAGCGCCGCCTACGAGCGGCTCAAGCCCTACATCAAGATCAGGAAGCTGGATCTGAACACCGCCGACAGCCTGGAGTTGATAGGCCTGCGCGGCATCGGGCCGTACTATGCCCACAAAATCATCGAATACCGCCGCAGGCTGGGCGGAGTCTTCACTTCAAAGCAGCAGCTGTTGGAGATAGACGGCTTTGACGCCGACCGGCTGGAGGGCTTTGCAAAAGGGGTGGAAGTGCGCGCCAAGACGCCGTGGTTCACCATCTGGAGCGCCACCAAAGACCAGCTCAAAAACCACCCGTACATAGGTCCATACACCGCAAAAGGCATAATCCGCTACAAATCGGTGGCCGACACCGCCTTCTGGACGCTTGCCAAACTTGTAGAAAACGGAGTCCTCTCGCAGGATGCCGCCGCCCGCCTCAAATATCTAGACGGCAGCGGGGAGGGTGGTCACGAATGACGCGCCGCCCAGGCGCTGGCTGCGCTCGTAGTGGATGCTGCCGCCGTTCTGCTCAAAAATGTCCTTGCAGATGGCCAGGCCCAGGCCGCTGCCGCCCACCTTGGTGGTGAAGTTGGGGCTGAAGAGCTTGCCCACGAACTCGTCCTTTACTCCGGGACCGTCGTCCTCTACGCTCATACGATACTTGTCGCCGTCGCGGTGCAGGGTGATGAGCACATTGCCGCCATTCTCCTGAATGGCCTGGATGGCATTTCCTATGATGTTCATAAAGGCGCGGAGAATCTGCTGACGTTGGATATTCACCGGGGCCGCATCGAGGTCTGTCTCAAACTTGACAACGACATTTTCGGTGGAGGCGTAAAGCGACTCCTCTTCTTTGAGAATGGCCACAAGATCTTCTCTGGTGGTGGCTTCGTTGGACAGAAGTTTGGAGAGGGTAGAGAAGTCGGACGCCGTGCGCGAAAGAATCTCTATCTGCTCCAGCAGCGAGCGGCTGACCTCGTCGAACTTGGTCTCCCAGCGGGGGTCACCCGTCTTCTTGAGCCTCTGCAGCATCTGGATATTCAGCTGCATAGGCGTCAGCGGGTTCTTGATCTCGTGGGCAATCTGGCGGGCCATCTCTTTCCACGCCGTCTCGCGCTCGGTTCGGGCCAGCCGGCGGGTGCTCTCGTCCAGCTCATCTACCATACGGTTGTAGGCGGCCACCAGCGTGCCAATCTCGTCCTTGCCCTCGCGATATACCAGATGCTCTTTCTTTTTGCTGCCCGGCAGCCGCTCCATAGACTTCTTGATCTCTGTCAGCGGCCGGGATATGGAGTTGGCCAGCATAAGGCTTATGAGGATACTGGCAATCAGGATAATCAGGTACAGGTTCACGATGCTGGCCACAATCATATAGCCTTCTTGCTGGAACTGGCTCTGGCCGGTGACGTGCGGAATGCCCACAATGGCCACCAGACGGCCGTCTATGTTGTAGAGCGGAGCATAGATAGACTGGAACGAATTGCCGGCGATGCTCTCCTGGCCGATATAATTCATATAACTCTCATCTACAATGGCATCGTAGGCGCGGTGGTCCATACGGGCGCCAAGCACCGACTGGTTGTAGAGTTCCGGCTGGGTAGAGCACAGCAGCAGGCCGTGGGTGTCGTAGATATTGATTTCGTTGCCGGTGCTGTTGGAGATGGACTTCATTGCCTCCTGCAGCTGCGGCGTGTTGATGTCGGTGTATCTGAGGGCATACTGGCAGTAGTCCGAGAGGGTGGACTGCACAATCTGCATATTGCTCACCATATTGCGCTCGTTCACCGTCTTGTTGCGCTTCACGGTGAAGTAGATGGTGCCTATGCCCACGCAGGCCAGCGAAAGCAGGATAGAGAGCAGCATCAGGGTGGTGATGCGCCGCTTGTAGGAGTTGCGGGGCATGGAGAGCAGCATATTGCTCTTGCGCGAAGGGGAGGTGATGGGTATCAGCACCAGGGCAAAGAGCAGCAGCAGGTAAGAGAACAGCACCAGATACCGCAAAAATCCCGGCACCGGGCGGCTGATAATCACCACGTCGTCGTCAGAAACCTTATTGATGAACCGGATGGTTTTTCCGCTCCTGGCCATTGAATAGCCCGGCTTATAACTCTCTGTGGAGATGTTGGTGGGGAAAGACTCGCGGCCCGAATAGGAAACCAGCTTCCCGGAGGAGTATTTGGCGTAGGAATAGTATGCCGGCAGATCCAGCTCCTGCGACTGCTTGAACAGTATGGCGTTCATATTGGTCCCCTTGTCGGTGACCAGGCGCGACTCTATATCTATGTATAGGTTTGTGGCCTCCAGAGTCTCGTAATTGACGTATGTGAAAACGCCCAGGTAGGTGGTCTGACCGTTGAAGTTGTTCATAAAGAAGAACTTGGAACCGCCGGCAAGCGGCACGCCGTATTTGCGGAGCTCGTCGCTGAAAAAGCCTATGCAGTTCACCGCGGGAGTGTTGCGGTCAATCACCATCTGGGTGGCCGGGTTGCAGGTGCTCACAGAGAGGTTGTAGCGCGTAGAGAAACTGCGGAACAGGTAGCGCTCCAGCAGACGGTTGCGGATGATGTCCTCCCCGCCGTTGGGCCAGAAACTCAGCATCGCTATCAACTGGTCGTTGGTGATGCCGCTCTCTATCATCCTCAGCTGCATCTCCAGCGAGAGGTCGCGGTCCACCGATAGGCGGTCGGTCCACACCTTGTTGCTGTTGAACTCCTTCCTTAGGCTGGCGGAATAGATGGTGACGGTGCAGTAGAGCGATATGGCCGCCAGATATATCAGCAGGTATTTCCAGTTGAAAAGATTTATGACCCGCCTGCCGGCGATGGCCGTGACGGACATCTGCAGCCACTGCAGCAGCGACACAAACAGCAGGGCAAACGACACCAGGCATATAATTGAATATATGTTGACGCTGCTGATGCGGGTCAGGTTAAGGGTGATGTTTGAATTCAGTATCAGCGACCTCAGGGTAAAGCCGATATAGAGAGCCAGCAGCACCGTGGCCACCGCGCACAATGCGGCGCAGGCAGAGCGCCAGCCGCGGCCAAGACTCCTGTACCACTTGAGCAGCGGCACCCTGAGCAGGAAAAGCCCGGTGGAAACCAGGAATATATAGGCGTTGATGGTGAGCAGGCTGGCTAGTGAATCCAGCAGGTTGTTGCCGGCATAGGTCAGGGGAGACAGCATCGGCAGGGAAGGGTCGCCGATGTGCGACAGATGCCTTGCCCAGAGCAACAGCAGGGTGATGGTGACCAAATACACCCCAAAGGATTTGCCGTTTCTCAGCGAGAGATGCAGCAGGAATGCCGCCAGAAGCAGCAGGGCTATCACTACCCAGTGCAAAGGATAGTTGCCATAGCTGAACTGTGTGCGGGAGGTCTCTACAATAGAAAAAAGCGGCTTGCCCGAGATGCTTTTTACCGTGGCGCCGCTGGCCACGCTAAGCGGGGCGGTGGTGTATTTCCTGTCCAGCTTCAGATGGCTGTTGACCTCGTTTGCATAGCTGAGGCTCTCCTGCGGATATTCGCGCTTTATGCATATGGCGCCTATCAGATAGTCGTCTTCGTTTCTATAGGTCTTTATAAAGTACCACACCGAACCCAGGTTGGTGTAGGACTGGTCGCCGTCCAGATAGGCCAGCGGCGCCGTGTAGACCTGGTCGGGGCCCAGCAGGTGGTGCAGACGGTACATCGAATAGTTCACCTTTATTGCATCGTTGGCAATGGGGAACTGGTTCATCCAGCAGTGCAGCGTGTCGTTTTTGTAGTGGTATATCACCAGGTCCTCCGGCAGGTCTGCAAGATTGTCCAGAATCTCCTTTCCGGAGAGGATGGCGTTGCAGTAGCGGTCCAGGATGCGCTCGCGCGCGGCCAGCCGCTTCTCTACCTTATGCGCTTCGGAAATCTTGACCTGGACCGGCGCCTGTTTTATAAAGGAGATGCAAAACAGCACGGCGGCAGCGACCGTCAGCAGTATTATGGCGTATTTATACGATTTTTTCATTCGTGATGATACGGCTCGCCTTTGATGATGGTGAACATCCGGTAGAGCTGCTCAAGAAAAATCACTCTGCAAAGTTGGTGCGAGAATGTCATTTTTGAGAGAGAAATCTTTTCGTCAGCACGCTCATATACAGCTGCATCAAAGCCGTAACTGCCGCCTATCACAAAGGTAATATCTCTGGAACTATATAAAAATTTTTTCTCCATATCGCGGGCCCACTCCACTGAGGTGAACATTTTGCCCCGCTCGTCAAGCAGCACCAGATAGTCCGAAGTGGAAATGTTTTTAAGTATCAGCTCCCCTTCGCGGGTCTTGATCTGCTCGCGCGAGAGGGATTTTGCATTTTTCAGCTCGGGAATTTCCGCTATAGAAAATTTGCAATAGTGGCTCAGACGGTCGCTGTAAAGCTGTATGCCCTGTTTCAGATAGGCTTCTTCTGTTTTGCCCACCAAAAGGAGTCGGATATTCATTTGTTGTGGCTTGGTTTTTGTATTTTTACATCCCGTGTAAAACAAGAATAAAGGTATGAAAAAATATCTGCTGATTTCAATGTTGTTGTGCGCTTCGCTGTTTAAAGTGGATGCAAGGGCAATTGACGACGGCGACGTGTTCATCCCCATTGCCAAGTATATGGAGTCGGGCGATGCCGATAAACTCTCCGTCTGGTTTGCCGACAATCTGCAGGTGGATGTGATGGGCACAATAAACAACTGCACCCGCAATCAGGCAAAGCTCATCCTGCGCAACTTCTTCACCAACCATACACCTAAGGAATTCAAGATTATGCACAAGAGTGGCCGGCCCCCTATGAACTATGCCGTGGCCAATCTGGATGCCGGAGGCTCACAATACAGGGTCATCATTTTTGTCAAGAGCGTAAACGGCAAAAACGAAATCCTCCAAATCAAGATAGAAAACCGATAAACATATATTTTAAGAGATTATAAAAGAGAAGACGGCTGTCGGAATATCCGGCGGCCGTCTTCTTTTTGAGCTGCGGAGAAGTTTACTCCTTCACGCGCTCGCCGTATGCACGGTCCACGGTGTTTACGCGGATCTTGTCGCCCTGGTTGATGAACAGGGGAACCATAAGGGTAGCGCCGGTCTCAAGGGTGCACTCCTTGAGGGCGTTGGAAGAAGCGGTGTCGCCCTTGACAGCGGGCTCGGTGTAGGTCACCTCAAGCTCTACATAGGTAGGGAGCTCGCAGGTGAGGCAGCGCTCGTCTTCTCCGGCCAGGAATATCATCTCCACGGTCTGGCCCTCTTTCATAAGGTCGGCGTTCTCGATCATATCCTCGCCCAGGTGAACCTGCTCGAAGGTTTCGGCGTGCATGAAGTTGTAGCCGTCCTCGTCTTTATAGAGGTACTGGTAGGGGCGGTGCTCCACGGTGATCAATTCAATCTTCTCGCCTGCTGTCCAGGTTTTCTCCAGGATGCGGCCGTTCTCCAGGTTGCGGAGTTTGGATTTGACGAAAGCGGGGCCCTTGCCCGGCTTTACGTGCTGGAACCATACGATAGAACACGGCTTGCCGTTGAAATCTATGCAAAGTCCATTCTTAAAATCAGCTGTTGTTGCCATATAGTTGGTTTAATGTTTGTTTCTGAAGATGCAAATTTAATAAAAGATAGAGAATTGGCAAATTGCCGGAATCTGCGGGGATTAGACACCCAAGATGATGGCCGGGCTAATATTTAGCTTCTGAGACATTATTCTGGCTTGTTTTAACGTGGGTTCGCTTTTGCCGGACATAATCTCGCTTATCTTGGATTGGTTCATCCCAAGCAATTTCGCAAGGGCACACTGGCTCAAGCCTAATTCATACATACGCAGTTTCAATACCTCGATGAGCGAAGGCTTGCTGATAGGGTAGTGCACGTCTTCATAATCGGCAACCAAATTTGACAGTAATACCAACTCGACAGCTTTTTTGAAAATTAGTTTCCGAGAAATATGGTTATCTTTGTTGTAAACGATTGTGTATGAAAAGAGTTCTGACTGTACTGTGTTGCATCACCCTTTTTGCGGCGTGCACTTCCCGGAGGGCCGAATACCGGGTCTGCGCATATGTGTGGCCCTCTTGTCATAATGACTCCCTGGCGCATAACTGGCTCTGGCCCGATGGAGAAGGTGAGTGGGAAGTAATCAAAAAGGGGAATCCCCGCTTTGAAGGTCACTACCAGCCAAAGCGGCCTTTATGGGGGTACGAGATGGACGATGATCCGCAAGTGGTGGAGAAATGGATTCGGACTGCCCTCAAATACGGCATCAACACCTTTGTTTATGACTGGTACTGGTACAACGCGCCGGATGGCTATCACGGTCCCTATCTGGAGTCTGCCCTGGACAACGGATTTCTCAAGGCCCCGTCCAACCGCAAAATGGATTTCTTCTTGATGTACGCCAATCACGATGTCAAATACAGCTACTGGAACTATCACAAGTGGGGCGCAGATGCCGATTCCCTGCTATTCAATCCCCGAATTGGGATGGAAAATTGGAAACAGGTCGTGGAGCGCGTGATCAGCCGGTATTTTCATCTTCCCAACTCCGCCAAGATTGACGGTAAACCCATCTTTGCGATATTCAATACAGATATTTTTAAGGAAGGATTTGCGTCTGAAGAGGAGGCGGCTCTTGCTATGGCTTTTTTCCGAGAGGAGGTGAAAAAGGCAGGCTTTCCCGGCCTTTGGCTGCAGCTAACCCCGGGTGGCGGTTCCATACCGTCCGAAGAGGAAAAGGCAAGGATGAATGCTGATATAGAGAAACTCGGCATCAACGCAATCGCCTATTACAATATGGGTGGCTTTACTCCCGATTACGCGCAGCATTGCGCAGAATCGGTGAAGATAAGGGAATGTGTGGATTCGCTATACAATATACCTGTCTTCCCCACGGTGTCGATTGGGTGGGACGATTCCCCTCGTTTCCCTTATAAAGGAGCGGATGACATCACGCATCTCAATCACAGCCCGGAGGTCTTTGAGCAATATCTGCGTATTGCAAAGGACTATGCTGACGCCCGCGCCGCGACACAGCCCAGAATGGTGATGGTCAACGCCTGGAACGAGTGGGTAGAGGGCAGTTATCTCCTCCCCGACGAAGTCTGGGGATACCAGTGGCTCGAAGCAGTACAGCGTGTGTTCAACAATTAATACTTTTTTAGGAGAAATGGGTACCGGCACAATACTATCACATTCGGAAAAGGACGAATCTTGGGGTTTATATGCGACATTTGCCGCAAAGATGTCCTTTGCGCCGCACGAGCAGTATCCCCGGGGCCCAAGGGACAATTATTATCATTTCTCCACGGAACACGGGAGAGTGCTTCAAGAATATCAGTTGACGTATATATCCAGCGGAAGCGGCTGGTTTCAGTCGGAATCGCTTGGACGAGACAAATTGATCCCCCTTAAAGAAGGTTCCCTCTTTGTCCTCTTCCCGGGAGAGTGGCATAACTACTGGCCTGACAAAGACACCGGCTGGGTGGAATACAGCGTAGGTTTCAACGGGTCAAGGATGCACGAGCTTGTCGGCAAAGAGTTTATCGGCAAGGAACATCCGGTGCTAAGTATCAAGCTAAACGATACGATACAGACACTGTTCTCTGATTTGATAAAGGTTGCTATGGAGCAGTATCCCAAGTATCAGCAGGTGCTGGCGGGGATGATAAGCAATATAGTGGGCTATGCGCTGTATCTTGACGGCAACAGCACTATCGATGTCGATTATTTCGAAAGGACCATCATTAGCGCCAAGAATCTCATCAAAGAGGAATTTATGACTATAACGCCCCCAGAGATTGCAGAACGCCTGTGTATGAGCTACTCTAACTTCAGGACAATCTTCAAGAAGTATACGGGTATCTCGCCGTCTAAGTATATTATGAGCTTCAAGATACTCAAAGCCAAAGAACTGCTGACATACACCGATATGCCGGTCAAGGAGGTCGCTACTGGCTCCGGAATAGATAATGCAGAGTACTTCAGCACCCTCTTTAAGCGCGAAACAGGTATTTCTCCTCTGGATTGGCGGGAACTTTCAAGATAATTGCTTATCTTTGAAAAAGTTATGACCCCATTCCGGAAGAAGATACTATTGGCCGTTACGGCGCTGTGGCTGGTGGCCGTTTCCTGCGGCAGACCGCAGAGTGATGTGCAGTATTTCTTCCTGAACGAATATCACGAGACGGACAATTACAAGCAGATCAGCGACACTTTCAACCCGCAGTCAGGTAAGAAGGTGCTTGTGGGACGTGCCGTCCTGATATATCTGCTGGAGAAGCCTGTGGAAGAACTGGTTGCCTCCCTGAAACGGAATTTCGCACTGTCCGAGGAATATGATGTCCCGCTGCTCGTAGAGATTGATCCCATCTCCTTTTGGAAGGATGTGCCGTGGCTTTGGAACTGGTGGGATGAAAGTGCGCCCGGTTATAATCCGGACAATAGAAACAATGTCGAGTGGTTTGGCTGGGGAAATGATAATGCCGTCAAGATAGGCTGGATTAACTGGGGTGTTCAGTTCAGGATGTTGCCGATGGCCAATTTGCTGTCTCCTGCATATCAGGATGAGGTCAAGCAAAGGATGAGAGTCTTGCTGAAAGAAACAAAGAGATGGTATAGATCTTTGCCAAGAGATAAGAAATATCTGCTTGGGGGCATTAAACTCACGGGCGAAATGGGCTTGGGCTTCAATAACTGGTATTACCCTGACGGCAATTCATATTATGATAAACCCGAGTCCGAGGACCCCACAACCGGGGTTTCTATATATGATGTGCCGGCAAGAGGTGTCGCCCAAATTGGTTATGCGGCGCTCTCTGCCGCCGGGATTAAGTCAGAAGGGGAGGTTACTCCAGAAGATATTTATGAGGTTGAGTCCCGCTTCTGCCGGTTTATAGCAGATGTGGCGGCCGAATTCAGATTCCCCCGCGAAATGCTCTTTCTGCACAGCTGCGGCACTCTTGGCGACAAGATGGCCTGCGTGCAGGAAGGTGCCTGCCCCAGTTGGACGTTTTACCACGATATGGGATTGCACCCGGAAGAGACAAATGCTATGGAATCGCTGGCAGCAAGCGATGCGCCCTATTGGGCAATGGCGGAGTGGAATATATGGGATCAGCCTGAAGATGTCTGGTATGAAACACTCCAGTTATGCTTTTCTCTGCCAAGACTCAAGTATGTGACCCTGTTTAATGGATCTACTATACTTCTGCCCGACGGTTCTGTAAACGAAGGCGCCGTTTCTGCCGTCAAACGGCTTGAATAAATAATGAAAAGACTGATTATTTCACTGATTGCCCTCGCGGCTATTTCTTTCAACGCTTTGGCCGTTGATGATGAGCAGGTACGTCTTCTGGTTTCCAAATTGACCCTTGAAGAGAAGGCCGCCTTGATGAAGTTTGATTCTCCGGCCATACCGCGCCTGGGCATTCCGGAATACAACTGGTGGAACGAGGCTCTGCACGGGGTGGCTCGCAACGGCTATGCCACGATGTTTCCAATGCCTATAGGGATGGCGGCTTCGTTTGACGAAAAGTTGTTGCAGGAAGTGTTTTCTGCTGTCAGCGACGAGGCGATAGTGAAATACAGACAAGGCTTGAAGGAGAAAGCGGGTAACCCTGAAGTCAGCCTATGGTACAAGGGACTCTCTTTCTGGACTCCGAACATCAATATTTTTCGTGATCCCCGCTGGGGCCGGGGTATGGAGACTTATGGAGAGGATCCATATCTGACAGCAGTGATGGGTTGTGCTGTTGTGCGTGGTCTGCAAGGCGAAAATGGCGAAAAAGTTCACGCCTGCGCCAAGCACTATGCCGTACATTCCGGCCCGGAATACAGCCGTCATCATTTCAATGCGGAGGTGTCGGAGCGCGACTTGCGCGAGACCTACCTGCCCGCTTTCAAGGATTTGGTGGAGAAAGCAGATGTGCAGGAGGTGATGTTTGCCTACAACAGTTTCCGCGGCGAGCCTTGCGGTGCGTCAAAATACTTGCTGCAAGTTATTCTTCGTGGAGAGTGGGGCTACAAAGGTATTATCTTAAGCGACTGCGGAGCAGTGCAGGATTTCTATAATGAAGGGTGCCACGGATACTGTGCCAATAGGGCAGAGGCATCTGCGGCCACTGTAAAAGTGGGAACGCAGCTCGAGTGCGGCTGGGCTTTCCCCGGCATCGTGGAAGCTGTTCACGCTGGTATTCTGGACGAGAAGTTATTGGATGCAGCGGTTGAAAAACTGCTCTACGAGCGGATGCGGCTGGAAGAAAACGCTGCTGCCTGTCCTGTAGAAGAAGATGCTCTTTGCTGTGAAGCATACCGCGAGCTGTCGCTCAAGATGGCGCGGGAGAGTATGGTCTTGTTGAAAAATGAGGGCATACTGCCGCTTAAGGCAGAAGGGAAAATAGCCCTCACGGGCCCCAATGCTGCAGACGAAGTTATGATGTGGGGCAACTATAATGGTACGCCGCATCATACAGTCACTCTTCTGGAGGCTATGCAGGCAAGAATTCCCGATTTGAAATATGTGGCCGGCTGCCCGCTGGCAACTGGAGAAGTTGATATGGCAACTCTGCTGGCCGAGTTGGAAGGCTATGATACCGTGATATTTGCAGGCGGTATTTCACCTTCCCTCGAAGGGGAGGAGATGCCTGTGGAGGTGCCCGGATTCCTAGGCGGGGACCGCACCACGATAGAACTTCCGGCAGTCCAGAGAGATGCTGTGGCGGCGCTTGTGCAAGCCGGGAAGAAGGTGATTTTTGTAAACTTCTCAGGCAGCGCTATCGCACTTGAGCCCGAGAGCCGCATTTGTTCGGCGATTTTACAGGCTTGGTATCCCGGACAGGAAGGCGGAACTGCTGTTGCGGATGTGCTGCTGGGCGATTTCAACCCTTGCGGCAAACTCCCGGTGACCTTCTACCGTAGCGCGGAGCAGCTGCCCGATTACGAGAATTATGATATGGTCGGACATACCTATCGCTTTATGAAAGAGGCTCCGCTATATCCATTTGGATATGGTCTCAGCTATGCATCATTCAAGATAAGCAAACCGCGTGTCCGCTGGGGTAAGAAAGTAGTTGTAAGGGTAAAGAACACCGGCGACCGCGATGGCGAAGAAGTGGTTCAACTTTATGTGCGAAAAGAAGGTGACGAGGGTGGCCCCGTCAAGACCCTGCGCGGTTTCAAGCGTGTCAGAGTTCCTGCTCATCGTTCGCGCCGGGTTGTGATACCGCTCACGCCAGAAACATTCAACTGGTGGTCAGAAGAGGCGCACGACGTGGTGCCTTCAAAAGGCAAGTTTACCATAATGGTAGGTACCAGTTCTGCCGATAGCGACCTGCACTCAAAGCGAATATCCCGTTAAACCGGATAAAGGTGGTAACTTACCACCATCTATTGCTGTAAATTCGTGATATGAAAGCCGTGAAGTTTTCATATCACGTTTTTATTGTGCGCAGTCATTTTTTAATATTCATTTGTCAATAATCGTAATGAAGGGAATCTTGCTTAAGAGTAACTTTGTTATATGAGAGTTGCCAGAGCCATATTATTCTATCTAATTGCCTATGTTTTGACATTGGCTTGTTCCGATGGTCATTTAGTGCAACTGCGCACTGAATGGGCAAGTCACCCTTTGAATATTGACACTATGCAGCCTAGATTCAGCTGGGCATACGACGGCAAGGTTACTCAAAAGAGCTTTGTCCTGACCGTATGTGATGATAAAGGCAGTGTTATCTGGACATCTTCAACGATTGATGGCGGCCAGATGTATTATGTGCCGCAGGAGCCGCTCCCGCTTAAGCCAATGAGTTGTTATATGTGGAAATTGACGGCAGAAGATGAGAAAGGGAATGTAGTTGAGTCAACTGCTTCATTTGAGACGGGAGTTATGGGCAACTGGATGGGGTCCTGGATCAGCGACGGTCGGGACAAAAATTGCCGCCAGGCGCCCATCCTTCACAAAAGTTTTATTTGCTATGAAGATATCTCAAGAGCCAGATTATACTATTCCGCTGCCGCTTATGCTGATATCTACATAAATGGGACGCGAGTGGGTTCCACGGCTCTAAACCCGGCATATACCGATTATGGCAAGCGAAACCTTTACACTGCTGTGGATGTTACCGATTTACTTAAGGGAAGGAACCTGATTGCGGTGACGCTAGGTTGCGGTTTTTACAATGTCATAGACCATACGGCCGTATGGGACTTTGACCTGGCTGGGTGGCGCGGCCGACCCCGTTTCATTGCGCAGTTATATATTGAGTGTGCAGATGGTCGTGAGTATATAATAGGTACCGACAGTAGTTGGAATACACCTGCCGACCTTGATAAGATACCATTCCTTGGTGATAATATCTATTCCGGAGATAAATTCGACGCGTCCCGCAACATTAATGATTCCCAGTGGCGGCCGGCCTGTGTGGTGGATGCCCCGTCGCCGTTGCTTCAGGCGCAGTATATGCCGCTCAATGAAGTTGAAAAGACTCTCGAGGGCAAAGTAAGGGCATTCTCAGACACTCTCTTTGTCTGCGATTTTGGCGAAAATATTTCTGGCCTTACTTCATTCGCCATAAAAGGCGCCAATGGTACCCGTGTCAGGGTGCAGCATGCAGAAAGGCTGGATTCAACCGGACTGCTCTCTTTATATCATATAGATGAGCATTTCCGCCCGATGGAGGACCACACTTTCCAGACCGATATCTATTATTTGGATGAAGGTGAGAATGAGCTTCAGGGCCGCTTCTGCTATCACGGCTTCCGCTATGCCCAAATAATGTCGGATCAGCCAATCACAGTGGAAAAGGCCAAGGCAGACTTTATCCACACCGCTTTTGATGAAGTTGGTACGTTCTCTTGTTCGGATAAGGAGATGAATGCCATTCGGGATATTGTGCTTCGCTCTTACAAGAGTAACTTTATGAGCATTCCCACCGACTGTCCCCAGCGGGAGAAAAACGGCTGGACTGCCGATGCCCACTTCTCTTGCGAGATAGGATTGATGAATTTTGATGTAGTTTCGTCTTATCTCAAATGGATAGATGATCTGGCAGATGCGCAGCGCGAAGACGGCCAGATCACGGCCATTGTCCCTTCTCACGGATGGGGTCTTGGAATTGGTCCTGCCTGGGATGCCGTATTGTTCATTCTGCCGGAAACCGTGTATAACTATACCGGCGATATCAGGGCAATAGAAAAGATTATTCCCACCTGCGAGCGATATCTCGCCTGGCTGGAAGGCCGTGAGCAAGACGGCGGCATAATCCCTTATGGCCTGAGCGACTGGTGTTATTGGGAGATAGACACTCCGAATGACTATATTTCCACTTGCTACTACTATCTGATGAACAAGACGATGGCCCGGTTCCTTACACTCCTTGGACGGGATGCAAGCCAGTATTCAGACAAAGCGGAGTCTTTGAAAGCCCTCATCTGTGAGCGGTATTACCATCAGGAAGAAGAGACCTTTGCCAACGGCACCCAGTGCGCGCAGGCGCTTGCTCTTTATATGGGTCTCGTTCCTGAAGGTCACGAAGAGGCAGTTGCACGCAAGCTCAGCGAGGCGGTTGCCGCGTGTGACAATCACTTGAACTATGGCGTGATAGGCAGCAAAACGGTGCCCAGGATGCTGACCAAATATGGTTATGTAGATCAGGCGTATGCAATTGCCATTGCTCCCGGACAGCCGTCGTATGCAGACTGGGTAAGGAAAGGCTATACTACATCTCTTGAGATGTGGGTCGCTAAAGAGGGCCTCCGGATGTCGGACAATCACGTGTTCCTGGGCGACATCGTAGCCTGGATGATGTCCGATTTGACCGGGATTCAGCCGGATCCGGAAGTGCCGGGTTTCGGACACTTCTTCATCCGGCCTCATTTCCCTCAAGGCCTTGATAATGCAAACGCTACTTATAATAGTGTTGTGGGTATGATAAAATCCTCTTGGAGGCGCCAGGGCGGTTCGGTTCAAATGAATATTACCGTCCCTGGCAATACCTCCGCAACCGTTGAGGTTGGAGACAGGACATATACCCTTAAACCTGGAGACCATAAGATTACAATCAAACAATAAATATTAACAGTATGAATGTCAAACTAAAACACTGGGCCCGGTGCCTTCTGGCCATCTTTGTGATGGCTATTGGCACACTTGCTGGCTGGAGTCAGTCCGGCAGGCAGATAAAGGGGTCCGTTGTGGATGCCTCCGGTATGCCGGTGGTTGGCGCCGGTGTGCTGGTTGCCGACTCCAAAGCCGGCACGGTTACCGGTGCTGACGGAACATTCTCCATTGAATTGAAGTCGGCCGGAGAAGCAAGACTGACTGTGACCAGCCTTGGCTATCGTGACAAGACCGTTACTGTACCTGCAGGTCAGTCAAGTATCCGAATAGTAATCGATGAGGATATGACGGTTTTGGACGATGTCGTGGTGGTGGCCTACGGTAAGCAGAAGCGAGCCTCACTTACCGGTGCGATTTCTTCTGTAAGTTCAGAGGCAATCAAAGACACCCGCAGTGAAAACGTCATCAACTCCCTTGCCGGCAAGATGGCCGGAGTAAAGGTTGTCCAGACATCCGGCGAGCCGGGTTCATTTGCATCTTCCATCAACATTCGCGGTATGGGAATGCCGCTGGTGGTAATAGACGGTGTGCCCCGCGACAATATGGAAAGGCTGGACGCCAATGAAATTGAAAGTATATCCACACTTAAAGATGCCTCAGCGGCAATCTACGGTATGCGCGCTTCCAACGGTGTCATCCTCATCACAACCAAGAAAGGACGTGCAGGTGAATCGCATATCGAATATGAGGGCTACGGTGGTTTCTCAATGGCAATCAACACACCGGACGGTCTCAATGCCTGGCAGTTTATGGAGATTACCAACGAGAACAACATTATGCGTGGTTCAATGGCTCCCGGGCAGTTTATCTATCCTCTTGAAACGATAGAGAAATATAAGTCCGGACAGCGGGTTGGCACCGACTGGTGGAGAATAAACAACAACAAGTATTCTCCGCAACAGTCACACACTCTGTCCATTTCCGGTGGAACCGACAAGGTGCAGTACTTTACCAATCTTTCATACCTGTCGCAACAGGGTATTTTCTCTACCGGGGATTTGAATTACAACAGATTCAACCTGCGCAACAACCTCTCGGTTCAAGTCACGGATAATCTCAAAGCCGATATTCTGATCAATGGAATGATGGATACGAAGAATGCCCCGTATTACGATACTGAGATATTCTATCGTGTTGCCTGGACAGAGAAGCCGGTGGATGCAGCATATGCCAACTATACGTTGCCGTATATGCAGAATGTGTCGCAGGGCTATAACCCGCTGGCGATTACCGATGCCGACAAGTCCGGTTACAAACGCAACAGGCAGAAAATGTTTCAGGCCACCGGTTCCCTGACCTGGGATATCCCCTGGGTTACCGGCCTGTCCGCGAAGGCATCCTATTCCTATGACTACACAAACTGGGAAGCAAAGGAACTCTGCCGTTCATATTCGCTTTATACCTACAACCTGAACACAAACGAATTCATAGAGTCCAAATATGGCGGTAAAGAAGATGACGCCAGCCTTAACTCAGTGAAGAGAAGTACCCGTTTCAGTCAGAACCAACTGCTTCAGGCATCGCTGAATTACGACAGAACCTTTGGCCAGCATCACGTTGCGGCTCTCGCCCTCTATGAAGAGCAGACCACTGATATGGACAACTTCTACGCATTGCGCTATATTGCTATGACTTCTCTGGAGGAGCTGTCCAACGGTATCAGCACTGGTCAGACCGGTTATATGAATACCAACTACTATACTTCGGGAGTGCGTCCGGCAGACCAGAGCGGTTTGTGGAAGATAGCAAGCAAGTCTGTGGTCGGCCGTTTGAACTACGACTATGCCGAGCGCTATTATGCCGAAGCTGCTTTCCGCTACGATGGCTCTTCCAAGTTCGCGAAAGGCCATCAGTGGGGTTTCTTCCCGTCAGTTTCCGCAGGCTGGCGCATAAGTCAGGAACCCTGGATGCAAAGCACCCGCGGTTGGTTGGATAACCTCAAGTTGCGTGCTTCCTGGGGTGAAGCCGGAGACGATTCCACCGCGAACTTCCAGTTTATCGAAGGCTTTTCCTATTCCGCCGGCTCCGTTGACTGGTGGCCGCTTATCTGGAACGGTGAGTCACAGTCTATAGTTTCTCTTCTTGCTACTCCCAACGAGAATCTGACTTGGATTCGCACAAGGAGCGCCAATATCGGTTTGGATGCAGATTTCTGGAACGGAAAGCTGGGCATTGAGTTTGATGTTTACCGTCGCGACCGTTCCGGCATACCTGCGACCCGCAATGTTACAATTCCTGACTGGCTTGGTCAGAATCTTGCTCAGGAAAACCTCAATTCGGACCGCATCCAGGGTATTGACCTGACGCTGCGCCATCGTAACAGAATCGGACAGTTTTTCTATGGACTGACAGGCAACATCGCATTCTCCCGTCTTATGAGAATGTATGTAGAGCACACGGACTATGGTACCCAGTGGCTCAACTGGAAGAATAACCCTTCAAACAGGTACAACGACATCTGGTGGGGCTATGACTATGCGGGGCAGTTCCAGAACTACGATCAGATATGGTCCTGGCCCAATATGGATAATCTTGGCAACCAGGAGTTGAAGCCCGGTGATTATGCCTATGAGGACTGGAACGAAGACGGCATAATTGACGGCAACGACCAGCACCCGATCACCTTTGGTGCCCAGTCTTCTCCTGTACTTTATTACGGTTTCACCCTTGATATGGAATGGAAGGGGATAGACCTCACCGCCGTATTCCAGGGTGGCGCCTTCAATCAGGTCAAGTATGACTGGTATCTGTCAACGCCGTTTATCTATGATAAGAACGGACCGAACTTCTTCTACGACCGCTGGCATATGGCAGACCCTTCTGCAGATCCCAAGAACCCCAACACTGAGTGGATTGCAGGTTACCTGCCAACGACTAGCCAAAGCAGCACGGCGATGGCTCTCAACACAGCTACTTCATCTGCTTCTTTGCACGATGCAACATACCTTCGTTTGAAATCTGTTGAAGTAGGTTACACGTTCCCCAAGAAGTGGATGGACAAGGTGGGCATCGGCGGCCTGAGAGTGTTTGCCAATGCATACAACCTTTTGACATTTACGGGGCTGAAATATCTTGATCCGGAGCATCCTTCTTCGGGTTATGGAACTACATATCCGCTGATAATGACTATGAACTTTGGCGCTAATCTCAAATTCTGACGGCTATGAAAAGGAACAATATATATACGATAATATCAGGGGCATTCATCCTTGTGATGACAGCTTGCTCCAGCCTGGACATACAGCCTACAGACAATCTTCGTAAAGATCAGGTCTACAGCAATGAGGTGGGCATTTCCGCATCCTTGGCTACGCTGTATTCATATCTCCCGATAGGCACCTGGCATATGTCGCTGTGGGGTGGAGTTAACGGAGACAGCAGTTCACCTTTCTCAATCTGGAACAATCCCAGTGTAGTGACCGGAGAGTGCGAAGTTATACCTCTTCGTGTGGCCCTTGCCCCCAAGTATGTTGACGGAGGTATGTTATCCTGGTGGGATTATTCACGCATCCGTTTTACCAATGTGACCATTGAGGGTATGCTCGAAAATAAGGATCGTTTCAAAGGCAACGAAGCGGCATTCAATCACTGGCTTGGAGAAGCGTATTTCTGCCGTGCATTCCAATACTACGCAATGGTGCGCAGTTACGGAGGTGTTCCCATAGTGAAAGATGCCCCCAGTTATGTGGATTTGAGTGATGAGGAACTTCTGAAGCCTCGCTCTACAGAAAAGGAGTGCTGGGACTTCATTGCAGAAGATCTTGACAAGGCATACGAACTGATGGGCCCCGATTCTTACGCTAACGGCCGTGTCAACAAATTCATTGCAGCCGGATTGAAATCCAGGGCAATGCTCTATGCCGCCAGCGTCGCCAAGCGCGGCACAGTCCAGCTTGAAGGACTGGTAGGTATCCCCGCACAGTATGCATCCGACTATTATAAAGCAGCCTACGATGCTGCCTGCAAGGCTATGGACAATGGTGGCAGATATGCTCTGTATAATAAATATGATGACGGCACTAAGGCGGGTAAAATCAAGAACTACTGGCATCTCTTCCTGGACGAAACAGCTTCTAACACTGAGCGTATGTTCATCAAGGAATATTGTATGACCAGTGCTACAACCCGTCCCGAAAACTGGACGGTACAGCAGCTCCCGTATCACTATTCTATGATTACCGATTCTGGAGAGTTGTCTGTCACCACTGAATGGATAGAACTATTTGACGATGAAAGTGGAAAACCTTTCAATCTGACAGCCCTTGTAGGAACAGAACAGAACCCCGTGAGGTACAATAACCGCCAGGATCTCTTTGCTACTGCCCAGGCTAGATTTCTTGCATCTGTACTTGTTCCGGGTGGCGAGATATACGGCTTTACAGATTCCGACGGTGTCCCGGCCATTTTCGATGTCCAGAAAGGCATTTTTGAGAGTTATCCCGGGGCGCTTCACGAGTCTGCCTCTTTTGACGACAAGTTTGGCGGTAGAACCATACAGGGCTGGTGTGGTATGGGTTCCCAGATGACCAACGGCAACGGTTGCCTCGTTTGGAAATATGTCAATCCTTACGGCACTGCCAACTGGTGGGCAGGAGATGTTGACTGGATTGAGATGCGGTATGCAGAGATTCTGCTGAACAAGGCAGAGGCTGCAATCAACATCATCGGTGAAACGGTAGATGGCAAAACGGTTACTATGGCAGATGCCCTTGACCCCGTCAACGCTATTCGTCATAGAGCCGGTACAAGCCAGCTGACCTCCATCACAGAAGAAAAGATAATGAACGAACGCCGATGCGAACTGGCCTTTGAGAATCGAATCTTCTGGGATCTGAAACGCTGGCGCAAATATGAGGATGTAATTCAGAACAAGACGTTCCACGCTCTTTATCCCTATTACGTTTTGGATGAAGGCAAGTATATCTTCAGAATAAGCGAGAGGTCGGAAATCAGGTACACATACGATACCAAGTCATATTACGCCCCGATATCCGCCAGTGTGATTGCAAAGAGCAACGGAGCGATAAAGCAGAATCCCGGTTATTAATCAACAGTATGATTATGAAAAGAATTATCTTATATCTGAGCGTTGTAGCATTGCTCTTCTCCTGCACGGTGGATACATACGATATCCCTTCGGAGACCCTGACCGGGAAACTGGTTCTTGAGGATGGTTCACCGCTCATTACTGAGCAGCCTAACGGCTTCCGAATCAAACTTAACGAGATTGTTGACGGCAAAATGACAGATTTGCCCCAGTATTTTTGGGGAAAAGCTGATGGTACTTTCAACAACACCAAAATCTTCAAGGGAGAGTATGTGGTGCAGCCGGTCGAGGGTGCATTCTTTGAGGTGGATCCCGTGGAGGTCGTCATTTCCGGCAAAACGGAACTGACCTTCCAGGTTACGCCCTATCTGACCATTATGGCGGATATTACCAACAGCGGTCCGGATATCGTGGCCCGCTACCGCATCCGCAAGGCTCCCGGAGCAGGTAAGATAGCTACTGCCAGGTTGCTGGTCTCTAAATGGAATCCCAATGTCGGGATGAATCATATTGACTATGAGGCCGTTCGCTCCCTGGCCGATACAGACGACGAAGTAATCGTCAACACTACCTACACGGATAAGATTTTGGACTGTCTTGAGGCCGGCGTTACATATTATGCCAGGATAGCAGCCCTGTCAACCAACACCTCCGGCAGATACAATCTCTCCGAGGTGATAAAACTTGAGATGTAGTATGAAACGGTCAATATTATATCTGGCTTTATGCCTCCTGCTCGCTGCGTCCTGCAACGAACCGTATGATCCCATTGGGCCAAATAAGCCCTCGCCAGTCCTTTTGGTGACCCCGCTTGAACTGGCATTTGACGGTGCCGGCGGCACCCTTTCGTCTACCATTTCGACAAATGCCGATAATGTGACGGTGGAATCGGCCCCGGAGTGGGTCGCTTCTGCCACTGTGAGCGAGGACATGTCATCAATAACAGTCATAGTTGAGCCTAACAAGGCGTCCCTCAAACCAAGAGAGGGTGTGATCCGTATGGCCTGCTCTTCGGGAGACAATACTGTAACCCAGTATCTCAAACTGTTCCAGGCAGGGAATGGCTGCAAGATGGCGTTTGCCGCCTTCTCCGGAAAACAATTCCCTGCGGGATGGACTGCAGAGGATCCTTCGAAGGTTGCCATAGGCAATGGATATCTGGCGATATCCGCCGAAGGAAATCCAGGATATCTTTATACCTGTCCTCAGGCGTTCAATCCTTCTGCCCAGCGCTACTATTTTTCTGTCGATATGAAGATGGGGGGAGAAGGCGGCGCCAAATTGTATGTAAACGACAATCCCCTGCAGGTTGTAGAAATATATCTTGGATACAATCCTTCTGCTAACCGTGGCGGTATCTGGGTCAGGAATGGTGAGACATGGCTGGCGATGGACGATGGTGTGGTGGGCGCGAGCGCGTGCGATAACCAATACAACGAGATGCACCCTCTGCCAGAGCCGGAAGACAGGGATGACTGGTGGCGTGTTGAGGTATTCACTACAGAGACCGGGCTCAACCAGCCAGTCGTTCAGGTATCCTGCCTTAAGACATTCAACGGTGAACTGCAGACTACAGGTGTGAATTACTCCCGTAAGTTTAATGTGGTAACCGCGTCCGTTTCCAAAGTGGCTCTATGGGGACGCAATTTTGAGAGCCAATTCAGAAATTATGTTCTTTCATATCAAGAATAACCCTAAAGCATAACAATATGGTAAAAAAGATTGCGTTTTTGTTGTTGGCCGTTTTGGTTACGGTCACATCTTGTAACAAACCGAACGAAGAGGGCGGAGGTAAATCCAAGGATGTCACCTTCACCGCAACGCTTCCTTCTATTTCCGGTGGTCCTCAAATCACCTGGGCTGCAGGAGATGAGATTGTCTTGTTTGCAGATGCAGAAAAGTACCTGCTTAAGGCTGATGCGGCTGGTGCATCTTCAACATTCAAGGGTACTGTCGCATCAGCAACAAACTACTATGCGGCTACCCCCGCTGCTGCCTTTGCCAGTCAAGCCAGCGGTTCAATAAGCGGCATAGTGCCGGCAAATCAGAAAGCTGTTCTTTCTGGTGTTGACCCCAAGGTGCCAATTGCAGTTGCGGCATCTTCTTCAACTGAATTGAAGTTTACTGCAGTAGTCAGCCTGCTTAAGGTTTCCCTGGGTTCAAGCAATAATATCAAGTCCATTACCGTGGCATCCAAGGGAAATGACTATCTGGCAGGTGATGTCTCTTTCAACGCTACTACCGCAAAAGCTTCCGTTACCAATGGCGCATCATCTGTTGTTCTTGCTTCAGATGGTATTCTCGCCAAAGGAGACTATTACATTGCTGTAATTCCCGCCACTTATGTGGATGGTCTTACAATCACCGTGGCAGATGAATATGGTCGCGTATTCACCACGAATTCCGATGAATTCATTTCGGCCAAGATAGGTGCAATACTCGATTTGGGTCAGGCCGACAAGAATGCCAGATTTGAGACACCTTCGATTGCTTCCACTCCGTTTGATCTGGGGTTTGCAGGTAATGGTGAGACACTCACCGCACAGGTGGCACAGTCGTTCACGTCATCGGAGGTTATATCCAAGCCGGACTGGGCTACCGTGTCAGTTTCCGGAACTTCCATCAATGTGACTGCTGCTGCAAATGCCGACAAGAATGCCCGTTATGGAAAAGTTATAATCGAGGGCGTAACTACCAGTGGTCCTGCAAGAGTGGCTATCCCTGTTTGCCAGGCTGCTGCCGGAATGAAGATAGCTTATGACAGCTTCACAAGCCCGAAACTTGATCCTAACTGGAAAGGCAATATGTCGCGCTCCAACTTGCAGTATGGCAACGGATACGTGTCGATGATCGGCACAGGCGATTACAATACCTCAAATCCCATTTTCTGGTATGGCGATAAGGTTCGTCTTAAATATAGCGGTGAAGACTGCAACCAATGGATTTGCACTATTGACTGTGCATCCGGTAGCGGAGGATTATGGATGTTCAATCAGCACGGATACGATGGTGAAACCTATGATTTCAAATCCACTCAGAGCTATACTTGCTTTATGCCTTATGCTGCAGGTGAAACTACGGGCGGCTTCTATTGCTTTAATGCAGCTTCTGCTAATGCTATGGATAACTGGTCATCAATTCACGGAGATATCACCACAGAGTGGCTGCGTCTTGAAATTACCAATATTGACCGTGCGGATGAACGTGCCGCAGATGAACAACTTGCACACGAGATTCACGGTTCCTGGGCAGCAGCCCACATCTATACTCTGGCCGAAGATGAAAATGGTGTTTTGACCAAGGGTAAACTCTTGTTTACAAAAGAACTATGGTGGTGGAACGATAATCCTACGCTCGGCTATGAGTATGGGTATTTCGGTGTGTTTGTCAAGGATGAGGCAGAGACCAAAATCAGAAACTTTACATTATGCTATACAGATAAATAACAACCCTATAAAAATTGTATTATGAAACGAATCACAATTATTTTTACGGCATTACTGTTCTTTATCCTTTCAGGTTGCCAGGATTTGGATCTGTCTTCCTATGACCAGAGAATCTCTGATTTGGAAGATGCTATTGATGCAATTACATCTGCACAGAATGGTGGTGACTATATCACCGGTGTCAAAGAACTCAAAGATTCAGAAGGAACTGTGGTAGGTTATGAAATTACATTCAAGGACCACGGTACCGTTGTTGTCCGCAATGGCAAGGACGGCGTTGACGGTATTGACGGTGTTGACGGCGAAGATGGCGAAGACGGACAGGATGGAATTGGTGTTCCCGGAAAAGATGGAGACTCTTTCTTCAAGTCAGTTACTATTGAAGATGGTTTGGCAACATTCGTTATGGAGGATGGCCGTACTTTTACTGTAAGTATAATCCCTGCTGCAGTGCAGGATTATCAATTGGCAGCCAAGGGTGACGGCGAGACTCTTACCACTACCTTGAGCGTTGCGGCGCCTGCTACTGTTACAGCACCTGAGTGGGCAACTGTAACTGTAGAAGGCAAAAATGTGAATATAGTAGTAGCCGCCAACCCCGATGCCAAGAATGCGCGTATGGGTAAGATAACCCTCAATATGGATGACAATGGCGTTGCTTCCAAGCACGAAATCCTTATTGCTCAGGCGGCTGCAGGATGTCTGGCTGCATTCGACAGCTTTACAGGACCCGCGCTGGACGAGAATTGGAAAGGAAATATCGATGGCTCAGGTGCTAATCTAAGCGATGGAGCCCTTCACCTACACGGGGATAGCGGAGACAGATATAATCCTTTGTTCTGGTATGGCGCAAAAATACGCCGTCAGGTATCCGATAATGAGTTCAACACTATAATATGTTCGGTCGATATCAAAGCCGATGGCGCAGAAGCAGGTCTTCAGCTCTTCAATACCCACGGTTTCGATGGCAATACTTATAACTTCGATATGCCCAACTACCGTTACTTCACATCTGCCGGTGCTGGATCGGATGGCGGTGGTTTCTATGGTTTCAATAAGGGTGGTCTAGCCGCTGCGGATCCCTGGACCTGTTTAACTGGTAAAGTAACTGAATGGATTCGCTTGGAAATCAGTAATGTTGATCGTGGCAAAACTGGCAACAAGATCGATCCTAGTTGGGCTGCAGCATATATTTGGAGTCTTGAACCCGATGCAGATGGCATACTACAGCCTAAAGATATTATTTGGGCAAAGGAATTATGGTGGTGGAACGACGGCGACAACCAGCCCAGATTTGATTATGGTTATGCTGCTGTATGGGGCCGAAGCGGCAATATGGTTAGCTTGAAGAACTTCATGCTCTCATACACCGACAAATAATAATTTACAGGCCGGGGAGGGGTGATACCCTCTCCGGTCACAAATAACAACTGAATCATTATGAAGAAAAGCTTTTTCTTACTTGCCATTGCGGCTGTACTGAATCTTTGCTTGATCTCTTGTGGCAAAGAGAACGGAACAGAAGATAAAACCATCTTTACCATTACGTTCGACTGTCAGGGCGGAGCCCCTGTCCCGGCCAGTCAGACGATAGAGAAAGGGGGCTTTGTGTCAGAACCTTCAGAGGAGCCGACTTTGGACGGACAGGTCTTTGCCGGATGGTATACGCAAAGCGGCCTGAAGTTCAACTTCGCCAGCACCCCGGTAACCAAGGATATTGTGCTGGTAGCACATTACTGGCAAGGCCCCAAGAAGTATATTGTTATTAACGACTATGACTGGTCTTATCTGGAGAAGGCCATATATTCCCATTTTGGCGATTCCAACGGCTACGATGTGGCTGTAGGGCAGGGGCTGTTGTTCTATTTATTCCAACGACCTCTGGAAACTCATAAGGAGACACTGAAAAAGCATCTTCAACTTTCCGAACAATATAATGTGCCTGTCCTTGTTCAGCTGGACCCGATTACCTTCTGGGACGGAGTGCCAGAGCTTTGGAACTGGTTTGATCCCGCCGGCCAGGGGTATAGCGATGCCAATCGCGAGAACGTAGAGTGGACCTCCTGGTCCAGTGCAGATGCCGTGAAGTTGGGCTGGCTCAACTGGGGCTCACAAATCAGGCTCAAACCTATGGCAAACCTGTTTTCACCTGCATATCAGGCTGCTGTAAAGGAGCGGATGGATGCAATGATTTCGATTGTTGAGAACTGGTATAGCAATCTGCCGGCAATAAAGAAACACTTGCTTATCGGCATCAAGATTACCGGAGAATTGGGTGTCGGGGTCAATAACTGGTACTATACGAACGGTAATGACCTTTATGGCAAGAGTGAATCAAATGACCCCACCAGCGGCATCAATATGAATAACAAGCCGTCCAGAAGCAACGGCGCCGTGTCGGCAATCGGCTATGCAGGATGCAAGTATGCCGGAATCAAATCTTCAGGAATGCTCACCGGAGATGATATCGCCGAGTTGGAGCATCGCTTTACCCTGTTTGTGAGCGAACTCGCCAGGAAACACAGCATTCCTCGCGAAAAAATATTTGCCCACGCCGGTGGAGTTGGTAATGACCTGGATGCCTGCATTAATGACTTGGTTTGCCCTTCCTGGAGTTTCTATGGGGCAGATGCATCGGACGGCAAGAATGCGACCTACTGCCTCAACTTGCTCAAAAACAGTGATGCGCCCAATTGGGGTGTAGCGGAATGGGCCATCAGCGCCTCAGCAAGCGCCGACACTTGGGCAAAGTCGATACGCAGTTCCCTCAGCATCGATAGATGCTATTTCCTGTCGATATATACGAACGTAATTGGTAATAATAACGGTACGTCAGTTAATACAAACGCTGTTCAGGGTATTTTGCAAATCCAGCAGCACGATAAATACTAAGATGAAGGGTTGGTTGGTATTGTGGCTCCCTCTGTTTGTGGCGCTTTCTTGTGAAAAGGAGCCACAAACGCCGGAGCATTATTTCTTCCTGAATTCCTCTTGTGACAAGTTTAATTACGAGCAGATAGCAGAGACCTTTGGTCCGCAGTCTGGTCAGGAACAGTTAGCAGTGGGGAATGCAATACTTATGTATATTCTTCAACGCCCTGTCCAGGACTTTGTGACACTGCTGAACAAGCATTTTGAGCAGGCGGAGCGTTATGACATACCTGTTCTTGTACAGCTGGATCCTATTACATTCTGGAATACCCCCGAATTGTGGAACTGGTGGGACCCGGAGATGGAAGGATATAAGGATTCCAACCGTGAGAATGTAGAGTGGTTCGATTGGGGCAGTGAGAACGCCGTAAAGATTGGCTGGCTCAACTGGGGCCGGCAAATCAGACTCCGTCCTATGGCAAATGTTTTTGCGCCGGAATATCAGGCCGAGGTCAAGAAAAGGATGGACATCATTCTTACTGCTGTTGCATCCTGGTATAAATCTTTGCCAAAAGAGAAGAAGTATCTTCTTTGTGGCGTGAAGCTCACCGGCGAGCTGGGTTTCGGTTTTAATAACTGGTACTATCCAGGGGGCAATGAGCTCTTTGACAAGCCCGAAGCGGATGACCCTCAGTATGGCATCAAGCTGGATTCTATACCTTCTCGTGGAGTGCAGCAGACAGGCTATGCTGCTATGACGTATTCGGGCATCAAGACAGAGGGCGAGATCACAGAAGAAGACTGGTATAAACTGGAGTGGGAATATTCCAAATTCATTGCTGATCTGGCGCAAGGATATGGCTTCCCCCGCAGTATGCTTTTCTCCCATACCGGAGGCGTGAAGGGCGATTTGAGGTCCACCATACAGGTCAACACCTGCCCGAGCTGGAGCCTTTACTGGAAAGATGCCGTTTATCCTCAGGAGTCCGAGGCAATGGAGTATCTGAAAGAATCAGACGCGCCTTATTGGGCAATCTCTGAATGGAATATCGCCGACCAGCCCAAAGAAGTGTGGGCTAAGGCCTTGACCAACTGCTTCTCGATAGCCGGCTGCCGGTATGTGTCGCTCTACAATTATGACACGATTTTCAAGAATAATGGTGAAATTTGTGAAGATGCGATAGAGGCCATAAAAGAATATCAACAGTTATAAATATGAAAAAGACAGGATTAATAATACTGATGGTGCTGTCATCGCTCTGTGTCTGGGCAGATGACTTTACCCGCTGGGTAGACCCTATGATTGGCGCCGACGGCGGCGGTTATGTATTCCCGGGCGCCACGATGCCGTATGGAATGGTCAAACTTGGCCCTGACTGCAACCGGCTTACAGAGAATGCCGGCTGGCAGGCGAATACACCTGTGGTGGGTTTCAGCCATACCCATCTTACCGGCTCCGGCGGCGGCTGCAAATATGGCAATGTCCTGTTTATGGCATCTACGGGAGATATGAATCCTGCCGACTATGCTTCTGAATACGAGGATTTGGATGCCAAAGTCGGGCTCTTCTCGATAGGGCTTAAGCGCTATGGGATTAAGGCTCGTCTGTCGGCGTCTCAACACGCAGGCCAGCACGAATACACATTCCCGGCGACCGACCGGGCCAATGTGTTTGTGGATCTGGGCAAGCATCTAGCCTCTATCGAGCAGCAGGAGTTCGTGGGCTCCGAGGTCAGGATTCTGTCCGATACCGAAGTGGAAGGGTATACCCGCGTGCGTCTTGGCTGGAATTTCTCCATTGCATATACGGTGTATTTCTACGCCAAGTTCGACCGCCCGGCCAAGGCGGTCGGGACTTGGAAAGAGGGTGCGCTGATGCCCGGCGTGTTGCGCCAGAGTGACAACAATACCAAATGCGGGGCGTATTTCACCTTTGACACCCGTGACAACCAGAAGGTGAATGTCAAGGTCGGCATCTCCTATATGGGCCTTAACAAGGCGCGAGAGAATGCCGATGAGCTGACATCCTGGAATGTGGAAGACCAGCAGGCCAAGTGCGTTGCGGCGTGGAACGACATTCTTTCGCAGATTGATGCCGAGGGCGGCAGCGAGGATGTCCGCAAGATATTCTACACGTCCATCTATCATATTTTTATGCAGCCTTCCGACTACACCGGGGAGAATCCTATGTGGGCTTCGGACGAGCCGTATTATCAAGATTATCACGCCATCTGGGATACATTCCGCGCGACACATCCTTTCATCAATATTTTCAGGCCTACACGCGGCGCCGATATGGTGCAGAGTCTGGTGAATATCTACGAGCACGACAAGTATATGCCAGATGCCCGCACCAGCAACTGGAGTGGCCGCGTGCAGGGTGGTTCAAACAGCGATATGCTGGTGGCCGACGCCTTTGTTAAGGGGCTTAAGGGTATCGACTATGAGAAGGCTTTGCAGGCGATGCTCAAAAATGCTACTGTGCCTCCCGGAGACGACGAACGTCAGTACGGCCGCGGCGGCCTGTGGGACTATAACAGGATTGGCTATGTGTCAACCGACTATGAGCGTGGCTGCAGTCGTACATTTGAGTATTCGGCAAATGACTATGCGATAGCGACTGTTGCAAAGGGCTTGGGGCACGATGATATCTACAAACAGTATTGCCAGAAGGCCCGCAGCTGGGAGAATCTCTGGAATCCCAATATTGAAAGCTTCGGTTTCAAAGGGTTCTGCTGGCCGCGCAATTCCGACGGCAGCTGGCTTGAGGATCCTTCCTTTACAGTCTTTTCTTCCGGCTCTTTCCCGCATCAGTTCTATGAGACATTCTCCTGGGAACTGTCGTTCTATGTGCCTCACGATATGAAGAGCCTGATTGCCAAGATGGGCGGCAAAGAAGAGTTCACCCGCAGGCTGGACACATATTTCCACGAGACTTTCCCGGGTGCACGCGATGAGCTGCTCTTCTACACCAAACTCTACGGTATGTGCCAGATTTCCAATGAGCCGTGCTTCCTTGCGCCTTCGCTCTATGCGTATGTGGGCGAGCCGTACAAGACGGCAGAGATTGTGCGCAGCATCCTTGCCACGATGTATTCCGCAGCCAGCGATGGCGTTCCCGGCAACGACGATTCCGGCTCTATGGGCGCCTGGTATGCCTTCCATACGCTCGGCTTCTATCCCAATGCCGGTCAGGATGTCTATCTGATTTCCAGCCCGGTATTCCCCAAGGTGACCCTGACTATGGAAGATGGCAAGCAGCTGACCATCATTGCCAAAAAGGCCAGCGACAAGAATATCTACATCAAGTCTTGCAAGCTTAACGGCAAGCCTCTGGACCGCTGCTGGCTGCACCACAGCGAGATTGTGGATGGAGGCACCCTTGAGTTTGAGATGGGTCCCAAGCCCACTGCCTGGGCCACTGCCGGCCCCCTGCCGCCGTCAATGTCAGATTAATTTGTAAATTTGAAGAAAAACAAACTGATATGAAACGCAGAGAAGCTTTCAAGATGTTCCTCAAGCCGGGGATGGAACAGGAGTACCAGCGCCGGCACGCGGCTATCTGGCCGGAGTTGAAAAAGTTGTTGTCGGATTCGGGGGTGAGCAATTACTCCATTTATTGGGACAGGGAGACCAACATTCTCTTTGCCTATCAGGAGGTGGAGGGCGACTCGGGTTCCCAGGATCTGGGAGGCACCGAAATCGTGAAGAAATGGTGGGACTATATGGCCGACATTATGGAGGTCAACCCCGACAACTCCCCGGTTTCGATTCCTCTTCCGGAAGTGTTTCATATGGATTGACCCTTTCCGCTATGGTTTCCAGCTGCCAGCGGGGGGTGCTGGTGGCGCCGGTGATGCCGATTGAGGCGGCGCCGGAGAGCCATTCGGGGCGGAGCGACGAGGGGTCTTCTACCCAGTAAGTTTTGGGGTTGTGCTGGCGGCAGAGTTCGAAGAGGACTTTGCCGTTGGAGGAGTCGTGGCCGCTGACAAAGAGTATCACGTCGTGGCCGGCGGCAAAGGCGGCGAGCTTGCGGTGGCGGCCAAAGACCTGACGGCAGATGGTGTCGTGTATGGTGATGTCTGAGGTGCGCTCCAGAAGGGCCTTTTTCAGCGCCTCGTACTCTGCGGGGTCGCGGGTGGTCTGGGAAAAGAGCTCTATGTGGCGGGAGAAGTCCAGCCGGTCTATTTCGTCAAGATTCTCGATAACGATGGCCTCGCCTCCGGTCTGGCCCACCAGGCCGTTGACCTCGGCGTGCCCTTTTTTGCCGAAGATGACCACCGTGCCGCCGGAAGCCGACGCAGAGCGCCACGCCTGGGCGATGTCGCGCTGCAGTTTCAAAACCACCGGGCAGGTGCAGTCGATGAGGTTGACCCCGATGGAGCGGGCCAACTCGTAGGTAGCCGGCGGTTCGCCGTGGGCACGGATCAGCACGGTGTCGCCGCTGCCCAGCTGCCGCAATCCGTCCAAATCAATGGTGACCAGGCCCTTGCCGGCCAGACGGGCAATCTCGGCGGTGTTGTGCACCATAGCGCCCAGCGAATGGAGCCGCGCGCCTGACGCGAGAAACTCCTCTGCCTTGTCCACGGCGCGCACTACGCCGTGACAGAAACCTGAGTCGGGGTCAATTTCGCAGATTCTACAGCGAGAAGCCATATTTTTCGTTGAGCAGGTTCACCAGCCACTCCAGCTCGTCTTCCATAGTCATACAGGTGTTGTCCAGCACTATGGCGTCGTCTGCCTTGCGCAGGGGAGAGACCTCGCGGGTGGAGTCGCGCAGGTCGCGGTCGCGCAGGTTGTGAAGCACGTCTATGAAGGTGACGCCGGGGTCGGTGGTCTCTTTGTAGCGGCGCATCGCGCGCACCAGGTCGTCTGCCGTCATAAAGATCTTGAGCTCCGCGTTGGGGAACACGGTGGTGCCTATGTCGCGGCCGTCCATAACCACGCCGCCGCCGGCCGCCATCTTGTGCAGGTTGTCATCCACAAAGTTGCGCACCTTGGCAATGGCGCTCACCGGGCTGACATAGCTGCTGACCTCCATCTGGCGGATGAGCCCCTCTACGTTCTCCTCGAAAATGTAGGTTTCGGGACGCTGGGAAACTTCCAGCTCTGGCAGCAGCGCCACAAGGGCCTCTTCGTTTATTTTGCCGTCGCCAATGGCCCCCTTGCGCAGGCCGTAAAGGGTCACGGCGCGGTAAAGCGCACCCGAGTCGAGGTGGATGTATCCAAGCTTTTTGGCGATGAGGGTTGCGAACGAACTTTTGCCTGTGGACGAATAGCCGTCTATGGCGATGATTATTTTAGGTTGTTGCTTCATACGGCGTCAATTTTCACAAAGATACTCAAAAAAATGACTACATTTGCAAGAATAAACATCTATCAGCGTGAAACTGTTAATTATAGACGACGAAAGGGCGATTCGCAACAGCCTCAAGGAGATTCTGGAATTCGAAGGCCACACCGTGGAGCTGGCCGAAGACGGCAAGAAGGGCTATGAGGCCGCTATGGCGGGCAACTTTGACGCAATTTTCTGCGACATCAAGATGCCTGAGATGGACGGCGAGGAAGTGCTCCGCCGCCTTGTGGAAGAGGGGTGCGATTCGGCCATCATTATGATCTCCGGCCACGGCGACATCGACACTGCGGTGAGCTGCATCAAAAACGGGGCCTACGATTTCATTCAGAAGCCGTTGGACCTGAACAGGATACTCATTACCCTGAAGAATGCCACCGAGAAGACTTCGCTGGTAAAGGAGACCCGCATATTGCGCAAGAAGACCGACAACCGCTACACGATTGTGGGCGAGTCGGAACAGATAAAGCACGTGAAGGATGTGATTGCCCGCGTGGCGCCCACCGACGCCCGCGTGCTGATCACCGGTAGCAACGGTACCGGCAAGGAGCTGGTGGCCCACAACCTGCATATGCAGAGCAACCGCGCTGCCGCCCCGTTTATTGAGGTCAACTGCGCCGCTATCCCTTCTGAGCTGATAGAGAGCGAGCTGTTTGGCCACGAAAAGGGCTCTTTCACCTCTGCCATCAAGCAGCACAAGGGCAAGTTTGAGCAGGCCGACGGCGGCACGCTGTTCCTGGACGAGATAGGAGATATGAGCCTGGCCGCGCAGGCCAAGGTGCTGCGCGTGCTGCAGGAGAAAAAGCTGAACCGCGTGGGCAGCGACAAGGACATCGAGGTCAACGTGCGCGTGATTGCCGCCACCAACAAGAATCTGCTGGACGAGATTGCCAAAGGCAATTTCCGCGAGGACCTCTACCACCGCCTGAGCGTGATTCTGATACACGTCCCCCCGCTTGCAGAGCGCATAGACGACATCCCGCTGCTGGTGGACTATTTCATAGAGCAGATTTGCTCTGAGAGCGGTATGCCTGTCCTGAAGGTGGAGCCTGCGGCCTACAAGGAGCTGCAGAAGATGCCCTGGACCGGAAACATCCGCGAGCTCAGGAATGTGGTGGAACGCCTGTTGATACTGTGCAGCGGCACCATCAAGAAAGACGATATTGTAATGTACGCCAACCCGGCATTTTAAAAGATGAACAATTTAGTAGCGATAGTTGGACGCCCCAATGTGGGCAAGAGCACCCTCTTCAACCGTCTGGTGGGGATGCGGCAGGCCATCGTGGATAATGTCTCGGGCGTGACGCGCGACCGCCACTACGGCAAATGCGAGTGGTGCGGCCACGAATTCAGCGTGGTGGACACTGGCGGTTTCACCGTGAACAGCGACGACGTGTTCGAGAGTGCCATCCGCGACCAGGTGATGATTGCCATAGAAGAGAGCGACCTGGTGATTTTTATGGTTGAGGTCGCCACCGGCATCACCGATTTCGATGCCGAGATTGCCGATATCCTGCGCCGCAGCAAGAAACCCGTGCTGCTGGCAGTGAACAAGGTGGACACCGCAGAAAAGCAGTACGGCGTGTACGAGTTCAACGCGCTGGGCCTTGGCGAACCTTTCTCGCTGTCGTCTGCCACCGGCAGCGGCACCGGCGAGCTGCTGGATGCCGTGCTGGAAAAACTCCCCGCCGACAGCAAGATTGTGGAAGAGCAGGGACCCCGTCTGCCGCACATCGCGGTGGTGGGCAAACCCAACGTGGGCAAATCGTCGCTGACCAACGCGCTGTTGGGCGAAGACCGCAACATTGTGACTCCCGTGGCGGGCACTACCCGCGACGCCATATCGACCCACTACAACAAGTTTGGCCACGAGTTTATGCTGGTGGACACCGCCGGCCTGCGCAAGAAAAAGAAAGTGACCGAGGACCTGGAGTTCTACTCTGTGATGAGGGCCATCCGCGCCATAGAGAACGCCGATGTCTGCATCCTGATGATAGATGCCCAGCAGGGCATCGAGGCCCAGGATCTGGCCATCTTCAACATTATAAACCGCAACCGCAAGGGGTGCGTGCTGGTGGTGAACAAGTGGGACACGATAGAGAAGGGGAACAACACTATGAAGGAATACCGCGAAGCGCTGGAGCGCCGTCTGCAACCCTTCAACGACATCCCCATCATATTCACATCCGTTCTCAAGAAGCAGCGCATACTGGACGTGCTGAACGCCGCCCAGGAGGTCTATGACAACTATTCCCGCAGGATACCGACCTCTGCCCTGAACGAGGCAATGCTGCCCGAGATAGAGAATTACCCGCCGCCGGCGTGGAAGGGCAAGTACATCAAGATCAAGTACATCACCCAGCTTCCCACGGCATTCCCGGCATTCGCGTTTTTCTGCAACCTGCCGCAGTATATCCGCGACCCGTACAAGCGTTTTTTGGAAAACAAGCTGCGTGAGCATTTTGACTTTAAGGGATGCCCGCTGCAAATATATATCAGACAGAAATAGGAGAAGAATTAGATGAGCGAAGACGTTCTGTTACAGAATCAGCACGAATACGGCGACGACAGCATCATCCATCTGGATGACGTGGAGCACATCCGCAAAAGGCCCGGTATGTACATTGGCCGGCGCGGCAACGGCGGCGATCCCACCGACGGTATCTATGTCCTCACAAAAGAGGTCATAGACAACTCTGTGGACGAGTTCCGCGGCGGCTACGGCAAGAAGATAGATGTCACCATAGAAGGGGGCACGGTGAGTGTGCGCGACTGGGGCCGCGGCATCCCCTTCAAGACTATGATTATGGCGGTGAGCCGGCTGAATTCAGGCGCCAAGTACAACGACAAGAGCTACAAGAAGAGCGTCGGCCTTAACGGTGTCGGCCTCAAGGCGGTGAATGCCCTGTCCACATATTTCAAGGTGCAGAGTTTCCGCGACGGGCAGACCAGGTGGGCCACATTCTCCAAGGGCGAGCTTACCGGCGAGGGCGAAGAGGCCACCGCCGAGCGCAACGGCACCCAGATTGTCTTCACTCCCGATGGCGAGATATTCGAAGGCTTTGCCTTCAACGAAGAATACGTGGTGGAGATGGTCAAGAACTACGCCTATCTGAACGTGGGGCTGACCATCAGCTACAACAAAGAGACCTACAAATCGTCTGACGGTCTGCTGGACCTTCTGAACGACAGCATAGACGAGGAGCCCATCTATCCGCCCATCCACCTGATGGGAGAGGATATCGAGGTGGTGCTGACGCACGGCAACAAATACGGAGAGAACATCCACAGTTTCGTGAACGGCCAGAACACTATTCTGGGCGGTACGCACGTGGCGGCCTTCCGCGAGGCGATAGGCAAGACGCTGAAAGATTTCTACAAGAAAGATTTCACCCCCGCCGATGCCCGCCAGAGCATTGTGGGCGCCATTGCCATAAGTATGGACGAGCCCGAGTTCGAGGCGCAGACCAAGGTGCAGCTGGGCAGCAAGGTGGTGAACAAAGAGGGTCTCACAATGCAGAAGTTCGTGGGCGATTTCATAAGCCGCGAGCTGGACAACTATCTGCATCAGCACAAGGATGTGGCCGACATTATGCTGGCCAAGATCCTGGCTTCGGAGAAAGAGCGCAAGGCGGTGCAGGGTCTCCGCAAAGAGACCAAAGAGCGCCTGAAAAAGGCCTCTCTGAACAACAAGAAGCTCTCTGACTGCAAGATCCACTACAACGACAAGAACGAGTTGCGCGACGCCACAATGATTTTCCTCACCGAGGGTGACAGTGCGAGCGGCTCCATAAAGAAGATACGCAACGCCAACACACAGGCGGTGTTCAGCCTCAAGGGAAAGCCTCTGAACAGCCACAAGGCCACCAAGACCGACGTCTACGAAAACGAAGAGCTGAGCCTGCTGCAGGCTGCCCTGAACATAGACGAGGACCTGGACAACCTCCGCTACAACTATGTGATTATAGCCACCGATGCCGATGTGGACGGTATGCACATCCGCCTGCTGCTGCTCACGTTCTTCTTGAAATTCTATCCAGACCTGATCCGCCAGGGGCATCTGTATATCCTGCAGACGCCGCTTTTCAGGGTCTCTGACAAGAATCACAACGTGTACTGCTACAGCACGGCAGAAAAAGATGCCGCCACCGGCAAGATGAAGAGTTCTACCGTGACCCGGTTCAAAGGTCTGGGCGAGATTTCCCCGGAGGAGTTCAAGGGTTTCATTGGCGAGGATATCCGGCTGGAAAAGGTTCACCTGAGCAGCGACGATCCTGTTGCCGACCTGCTGGAGTTCTATATGGGTGAAAACGACAACATCCGTCTGGACTTTATCCGCAACAATCTGCGCAGCGAAATTGACAATGTAGAGGAGGCACAGTAGCCTATGAAACAGTCCACCGCAAATTTCATCTTGACCAAGGTGCTCGGCTGGACCGGCGCGCCCGAATTCCCCACAGCCAAAAAGGCGCTGATTCTGGGCGTTCCCCACACCAGCATCTGGGACTTTGTGATTGCATATCTTTACGGTAAGTCAAAAGGTGCTCAGATCAATATTCTTGTCAAGGAGAGTCTGTTTTTCTGGCCGCTGGGGGTGCTTCTCCGCAAGTGGGGGGCGATTCCCCTTAAGCGTAAAAGCGCGGCCGGCGGCGCCAATGCGGCTATGCAGATGATAGAGGCCTTCAAGACCCACGACAATATCCTTCTGGGCATCGCGCCCGAAGGGACCCGCAAGCCGGTGAAAAAGTGGAAGACGGGCTATCACGTGATTGCCACCAGGGCAGGTGTGCCGGTATATGCCGGTTTCATCAACTGGAAAAAGAAATATGTGAGCTATGGCGATGTGTTCCCGCTCACAGACGATGTCAAGGCCGATTCACTGCGCCTGCAGCGCTATTACAAGAGCCTGGACGTCGGCGCCAAGTACCCGGATCAGTTCGTCTACGACGACGAGGTTTAAATATAGGTGAGACGCCCTATCGGGGAAGGTTTCCTTCTCAGGAAAGTCCGGACAGCACAGGGCGGCGCGCTGTGGAAAGCACAGATGGGCGTAAGTTTATGCGCAGCGTAACAGAAAACAACCGGCCCGCAAGGACCAAGGGTGAAAACGCGGGGTAAGAGCCCACGAGGGTGTGTGGCGACACACATTCGGTACGCGGCCGCGCGCTGCAAGGCCAAATATACCGGCAGATAAGGGTTGCCCGCCCTTTGCCGGGGGGTAGGCTGCGTCAGATAAATGATAGGGGAGCGCTCCGGCGCTTACAGAACCCGGCTTACAGTCTCACCTTTTACTATAACGGGACACCTGCTTAGATGCAAGTGTCCCGTTTCTTTTTTACCCGGAGGGTTTCCTACATGAGTTTGGAACGGATTCGCTATCTGCGAGGGAATACTATACAATGCATCCGCATTTTGCGATTAAAATGGAACCGATTATATTTGCATATGAGATATTGTGCGTATGGGTAAACTTGCTATCTTTTTATATTATATTTTGTCTGTTTTTCCTTCAGATGCAAATGAAAATAGACGTCATATCCACATTGTTCGCAAGGGAGGTAAAAAATCTCATCGAGGCTACACGGTTGCGAAGATATGGATTGAGGAAAACGGACAGAAGAAGGTTGAGGTCGATTGGTCTGAGTTAGATTCCACGGATGAGTCAATGATAGTTGATATCATTGACAAGCATTGGGAAGAACTTAACAAAAAGATTGACGATGTTTTTGCGGGCAAGAAAGTTGCAATAAAAAAGTTCAACAAATAAGGAGGACATTATATGTGCAAGTATCAAGACACCTCTATAGGAATCAAGAAAATAGATTTCAGTATGAAAAGGGGCTATATGGCCTTCTATCTCACAGATGGCCGTATTGTGATTGTGCCAATTTCAATGTTTCCAGAAATTAAACGTCTTTCAAGAGTTCAAAGGGAAGACTATATTATAATGGATGACCAATACTTTTCTTTTGACGCAATCAGCAAGATTTATTCTGTCAAGGATGTGTTGAGTTGCTAGCTTGACAGTATTAAGTTGCATTAGCAGAGTAAGATTTTTATGTTCGCATTAATGAGACATTTGTTCTGTCAGATGTCTTCTTTGTTATCGCTATAATAAAAATGCAAGGCAGAGAAGATATAGAACAATTGTTTCGACTTTACTATAAGCCAATGTGTCTTTATGCTATGCACTATGTGAAAGATGCTAGTATCGTAGAGGATATAGTTCAGGATGCTTTTGTCTCATTATGGAAAAGAGTTCAAGCAGGGGTAATAGTGAATACACCAAAGACATATTTGGTAAAAATCGTGCGAAATGGCTGTATTGACTATCTCCGTCATAATTCAACGTATCCGATGGTGGCGCTTCCAAATGACTTGAACCAAGAAATATCTGACGATGAAGTTTTAGCACGTTCAATTGATGAATCAATTATTTGGGATGCCATTGATTCTTTGCCCCCTGGTCGTCGTAAAATGTTACTCTTGCACAAAAGGGATGGTCTCAAGCACAAAGATATTGCTTGCTTGTTAGGAGTGTCTGAGGGAACTGTCCGCAATCAAATATCAAGAGCCCTGAAGTCTCTGAAAAAGAAACTTAACAAGAGGAATATCATTTTTTCTCATAAATGAGTGTGATTTTTTCGTGGTTTATCCGTCTTTAATACAAACGGTCACGAAAAGTGAATATACAACAAGACAACAATATTGACTTTGTAACTCGAAGTTATCAAGAGGGGCGTTTTAATACGGATGAGGCAATCCGTAGATTTCATTCAAAAGTAGGTGATAAAAGGGTACATTCCGGGGGACAAAAGTGGTGGGCTGCTGTGGCTGCTGTTTTTGCATCTGTTTTTGTGCTATTTGCTGGAGGTTATGGGATATATGGCATAGTACAGACTCGGTCTATGAAGGCGCAGAAATTTGAACCAAAAGTGGAAGAGCAATCGTCTGCATCACATTTCTTCGTTTTTGATAACACACCATTGAATGAGGTGCTGGATGAACTTTCTAGTTATTATGGACGTTCACTGACAGCGCCATCTACAGACAAGCGCCTTACGGCGTCTTTCCCCGAAGACGATTTGGAAGTAGTGGTTGCTACTATAGAGGCAGCTCTTGATATCGATATTGTTATTTCTGAATGAGTCGAGTGGCTTTTATAGTTGCTTTTTTATTTGTGCATTTTGTGGCTACAGCACAACCATATGGGACTGTCCAGGATGGTATGAAGGCCATTAGTGACCGATATGGTGTGTACTTTGTGTATGAGGCAAGTTTGCCGGTAACTCATTCATTCCCTGGTCAATCCTTAAAGGGGAAGCATTTAAAAGATGCACTTGATACGCTCTTTGAGAATACGGGAATCAAGTGGCTTAGAAAAGGTAAATATATTCTTCTCAAAGCGTCCATTGAAGATCAATTAAGTCCATCAATAGATTCATTTCAACTTGATACATTACCGGCCGCTTCCATTAGCGAGATCATTAAACTTGATATTAATAATACTCAAGCTGGACTGACTACGATTGATGGTGATAAATTCAAAAGTGCGTTTGCTTGTCTAAGTAGTCCCGATGTGTTAAAAACACTTCAGTCTCTTCCAGGTGTGGCAACGGGCACTGAGATGCTCTCCAGGCTATATGTACACGGTGGCGACGGAAGTGATAATCTTTTTTTGATGGATGGTGTACCGTTACATCAGATAAGTCATCTATGTGGTATTTTTTCCTCCTTTAATACAGAGGTAATAAGTAGCATCGACTTCTATAAAAGTGGCTTCCCTGCCCGGTTTGGAGGAAGGACATCATCCATCGTTGATATAAAAACAAATGATGGCTGTTTTACCCGTTTTAAAGGTCTGATTTCAATAGGGTTGCTGGAGGGACGAATTCAGGTAGAAGGACCAATTATTTTGGGCAAAACTTCATTTAATATGGCTTTGCGCCGCTCTTTGGCAGAATCGATAATGATTCCGATTTCACTGATTAATAATACAAGAATAGACGCATCAGGGAGAGTTGAAACCGCCTCTTCTTTGTATTCATTTACAGATTTTACCGCCAAAGTCACACATAAAATATCAAATGACAATCGCATTTCTGCTAGTTTTATCATAGGTAATGATAATCTTTCAAGAAAGAATAATTCGAAAAGCGAGGACAAAGAAGCTCCTATCACCTATACTATAAATGAGAAAAACCTGCTAAGAATGAAGTGGGGAAGTATTATGGCCTCCCTGAATTGGCAAAAAGAGTGGTCTCCCCAATTAAATATGAGTATTATTGCTTATTGGTCTGCCAATCGTTCTCTAATAAGCTATCTTTTCGAAGAGGAAGGCCTATCCTCATGCTATGGTATTGAAGAGGCTTTTGCTCACATTCGGAGAGTTAATAACCATAATACACTAGATGATATTGGTGTTAGTGCAGACTTTTCTTGGGATATTCTGGATAGTCACCGGCTCCGCTTTGGAGGGAGTTTTATCAGGCATTATTATAATCCATATTACGATGACTATGAATTTAACGAGAATACTGGAATTAAGTTATATGACATCTCAAAGAGAGATTCCGTTACTGCGCTTGGATTTGAAGCTGACCTTTATTTGGAAGATGAATTTACAATAACGCCAAAGCTAAAGGCAAACATGGGATTTCGTAACAGCGTATACACAGCCACATACTGTAGTTGGGACTATTTTGAACCACGACTGGCAATTAATCTGGAGTGTAACGATATAATTAATGTCAATATGTCTTATGCCACAATGAGCCAGTTCTCGCATCAAGTGGCTTCGACTTATCTGGATCTCCCTACCAATTGCTGGCTGCCATCCAATAATAATTTACCGCCGATGAGCTCACAACAATTTGCTGCAGGTGTGCACATACAACCACGAAAATGCGTTCATTTCTATCTAGATGGATGGTATAAGACGATGAATAATCTGGTTGAATACTATGGAGGGAATTCTTTATTTCCGCGTTTGAGTGGCTTGTCATCAACTATTTTTTCAGGTAAAGGGCGCTCATATGGAATTGAGATGGACTTTGGATACGAGATGCCATCATTAATGATAAACGCTTTCTATACCCTGTCCTGGAATGAACGTTTTTTTTCAGAGATTTATAAGTATTGGTATCGAGACAGAAATGACAATCGACATAAATTAACCATTCAGGGTAACTGGAGAATCAATAAGAAATGGGAGCTTTTCGCGGCGTGGCACTTCCATAGCGGCAATAGGATGACGTTACCTACTCAGTACTTGCAAGGTGTTTATGCTGTAGGCGAAAAGGGAATGAATAACTTTTATCATCAATGGATTTATGAGATGCCAAATAATGTCAAGATGCCGGATTATCATAGATTGGATATAGGTGTAAATATCCATGGTACAACCAAGAAAGGGAATAGATATGTTTGGAATCTTAGTGTTTACAATGCATATTGCCATCTCAATCCAATATATGCGGAGGTAGTTAGAGATGGTATAAGCCACACACACCCAGACTTTGAGCCGGGATATGTGGCATTCAAGGGAATCGGGACAGGCCTGGTGCCTCTCATCCCATCGTTTAGTTATACACTTATGCTGGGAAAATGAATAACAAAGTTCTTCTTTTCATTATTCTGATGTCCTTATGGCAGTTGAGCTGCCAAAGGGAGTTTTCTGTTGGAGAACCAACGGCGTCAGAATTATGTTTAATGTGTTTCCCCGGCCAAAATGATACTACTGTTGTTCAATTGTATATGACGGTCCCGATCGGCGGACGATATGAAGGCTCTCCATATCTAACTGATGCAAGCCTAATATTTAGCGTCAATGGCGCCGATATACCTATAGAACAGGTATATGAGAGGTCTGGATCTATACCTTATGGTTGTTGGTATATTGATGGCTGTATCTCACCAAATGATATAATAGAGATAACCGCAAATCATAGATGCGCATCTACTATTAAGGCTACCACAACCATTCCACCTCTTCCTCCGATATTTGGATTTAACTGTATAAAGAGTTCAGATACTTCTTTATGTGTCTTTTTTGAAGATGATCCATCGTCAGTAGACTATTATGGAATTGCTTTGTTATGTGAGAAAATGTTTGTTCATGGAAATGTGTCAACCACTGAAGTAAAACATCTCAACCTTCTGGCTGATGGTTATGGTTCACATGAGAGTACAATTAATAAAAACTATTATGACATCGGCTTTTCGGGTTGGTTTCTTGGGGTACACAATGTCGATTGCTATGGTGTTAGGGTTTGGTCAGATAAATTGATAAATGGCGGGGATATTGTCCTTTCTGCTCGATTCGGCCCCGGATACTTTGATGAAGAAACTGACGGAACGGAAGATAGGCGCCGCTATAAGGTGCTTCTTTACAGGTTGTCAGAAGAGTTTTATAAATATGTGGCTTCTCTGTCATACCAATCTTTCAACGATTATGCTTCTTATGGCATAGTCCCGATGATGCCTTCATACACAAATGTGGCTGGTGGATGTGGAATACTTGCTGGTTGGTCGGTACGAGAGAGCGAGTGGTTTGTAATTAGTGAATAATATCTTATTAATAAATGAAAGTATGAGTAAACATTTTTTGATGCTTGTGTTCCTGCTGACATTGCAAAGTTTGATTTCTTGCACAAAAGTAATGCCTATTGAATCGAGTCTTTCTAACAAAGCGGAATCATCTCTGGCTACTGTTGTTTCAGTAGAGGAGGCGCTAAACACTCTAAATGGGTTTCTTTCAGATGTTGAATTAACCAAAGCGAACAGTGGAATTGAACGTCAGATATTGTCTATAGAGACTCATTATCATCCAACAAAAAAGGACGCAGAAGGCAATTCCATACCGGATGCATATCTGGTTAATTATGCGGAAAATGAAGGATTTGCGATACTGGGAGCTAATTCTGAAGTGGAGCCCATCGTAGCAGTAGTTGAAAATGGGAATACCAATTGGGCAAGCATATTCAACCCCGCAGAGAGAGTTCTGTCTACGTTTGAACAAGATTGTCCAGACCCGGGAATAAAGCCCGATATGCTTCTTTCTATGTGTGTTAGAGGTGCACTTTATGGCGAAATTAAAGGTGATGATATTCCCGATACCAAAGCCTGGACCGTAGAGGTGCTACCCTTAACCACGAATCAGGCATTTAGTCAACAAATAAGTTATTGTCATAAGAGCAATCGCGGTTACGTGACAAACGGATGTGCCTCTACGGCCATTTCTATTGTAATGGCTCACAATCAATATCCAGTATTTAACGTCGATAATGAATATCTTGATTATAGTGAGTGCAACACATTAGACGGTATCGGCTATAAGTATACATTCAGTGACGGAGAGATTATTTATTTACAACTGAGTGATTATTTTACAAACAGCAGTAGCATACCGACTATTTTAAGTGATTCTCAGATTAAAGGCTTGCTTACTCAGTCTGATCCAGGTGTTATTAACACGCATGGAGACCCTATAGTATCAACGCTACCTAATATGAATTTTTATAGAACAAGGTATAAGTTGACTTCGGGTGTGTTTTATAAGTTGTCGAATATCATTCAATCATGGGCTGCAACTGGTACGATGCCGGCAGCTGTTGAGACCGGTTTAAGTAATTTTGGTTATACAAATGTTTCCAGACTGCAAAAGTCATCTCTAACGAATAATCAGATATTAATACTTATTGATATGCTATCTGATGGTAAGCCAGTAATTATGTGTGGGTGGTCACTATTTAACCTATCTAACAGTCATTATTGGGTCGTAGATGGTATTCGCCACAACAGTACAACAACACATATTCATTGTAATTGGGGATGGGGCGCTTCGTATAATGGGTGGTATTCTTCTACGTGTATCCGGCCCGATTATCCTGTTCCAATATCAGCTAGTGGAAATGATTGGAGCAATATTATCGTTTATTCATATGATATGAGTCCAACCGTTCCTTTGAAGAGTGAAACATACTTTTGTGAACATATGCCAGTGAGATATGAATAATATTAAGTTTTTGATAGTACTGTCAAGCATGTTGGCCGGGTTATCGTCTTGTATAAAGGATAGGAATTATATCGAGCAAGCGGTTGACAGAATATATAGATTAGATGGGATTGAAGTGTATGGACAGCCTGTAGAAGGTCTTGGTCCTAATGATGTGGCAATACAACCTTTATATACATATAGTAGTGACTTTGATGCCGTTAGTAGGCAATATTATGCAGAAGTGGATACAGCGTTGATGTTTAGTGGCAACCTAATAATCACAAACAAGAATTACTATTTAAGAAACTGGAATCTTATTGATTTGCGATTTGTTTCGGTGGAAGTAATCGCCCTTGTTAATTTTGACGATAAGCATCCAGCAGGAAGTTCTCTTAACGACTTCTTTTCTTTATCATATTGGTATAAACACAGTTTATACACCATTCCTGTTTCAGATATAGAATATGGCCTTGTGATGCTTGGAGATTTCTTCCCTAGTAGTGAGGGTTTTTGCTCTTTGCCGGGTTTGGTCTTAACTTTTAATGGTAATGAATCACTAGATATTCCGCCCATCGAAGTACGTATTACTGATGCATGGGGAAGAGAGTTTTCGTCTGTAATAAATTGTTAATCAGAAAAAATAACGTTATGAAAAGAAAAAGATCATGTATTCTATTATGGTTAATGGCTTTTTTGTTTGCTATGTCAGCTTGTTCTGAAGACACTTTTGATTTGTCCTCAGATGTAGATGGTGTAACGAAAGCGGTCGGATCACATTTATGTTATACTGATGCGGTGTATCATCATATGACTGAGTCTTGGATTATACCAAGGAACGACCCGTATACTCTGACAAATTTCCAATCAGCGATGGATCGATTGCTCTCTGGGAAGGCAGGCGTTGTATTGTCAAAAGAAGAACGACACGAGTTGTCGGAATTAAATCCAATACAGCCCTCACATTTGGCATTGAGAGTGTTCCCAAAAACGGAGAAAGAGCAATGGGCTATTGAGTTGATGGAAGATGTAAAAGTCGCATATATACCGTTTAATTATATTCCATTGTCGGATGATCAGGTTAAGTTGGGCAAATTATATGACAAGTCTAAAAGTTTTGATGAAGAATATCGATACACGGTCACATATTCTGGTTTGGTGGTCGATGATGAAAAGCAGCCCGATGAAACCATAACAATGCCGGTTCTATATGTCGTGTGGCCGAAGGATAAAATTATCCCTCAGGAGTATGATTATTTGATAGATTATGAGGTATTTATCCCTGATTACACGAAAGATGCCGGGCGAGCGTTGCATAAGTTGGAGGATGAGGCGATTAGGCTGGCCCTTGGTGAGGGCGCTAAAAAAGATTCTTCCAGAAGTGAGACTCAAATGTATACAGGAACAATCATGTATTATGATAATCTATTGGAGTCATATGAACCATTGTCTCATTTAAAAGTACGTTTCCAGCTAGGCTCAAATATTGCTGATACATACACGGATTCGTCAGGCTCATTCTCTGTGCCTAGTATTATCGATGATTCCGCCACGTGGTATTTAGTGATGCAACATACCTATTGGAAAATAACATCAATGGATTCTTCTGACCCAGTTAGTGTATATATGGGTACCGTTGGGTCAGAGTGGTCTAATTCTAATGATATCTTTTGCGGAATGTATAGCTCTGTTGGTTATTTTGCAGTACATCCAGCGGTAGATTTTTATTACAATGGTAATCATCAATTACAAACTGCTAGCTACGATTCTGGTATACGAATTAAAGTGTCTCCTGAAAGCAACCCTGATCATAATGCAACATTTACGCATAACCTTTTTTCAGCTGCGTATATTACAGTATACCAGAATAATATGGGTTCATCCAATTATTTGATGGGTACAGTTCTGCACGAATTGGGGCATTTTACTCATTTTAGGGCAAGAAGTACACATTTAAATTATAGTAATACACATAAACTGATTAAAGAATCATATGCGGCTTACGTGGCGAACTATTTGTGCGATAGGTATTATTACCTTCTTGGGTACGTTAATCCCGTTGCTCCTCAAACACCACATACGGGCAATTCTTATCAATTTTGGGAAAAAACAGGTACATTGAAATATTCCCCGATGTTTGTTGACTTGTTCGATGATTATAATCAGAATCTTAACAATAGCAACTATAACTATGATTCCATTAATGGTTTTTCACATAATGTTATGCGAACAATTGCTGAGAATTGTGCATCATGGTCTAATGTAAAAAGCATACTTGATGACTATATAGGTATTTATTATACACAAAGCTCATATAATTTATATGTGGCGCCCTATGATTATTGGTTTGATAATAATTAATAGATAACTGGGTAGTATGAAAAGGTTTATATATCTTCTGCTGATAATTAGCGCTGTGTCTAGTTGTGTTGATGCTGGTCCGCGCCGGGATTCTTCATCATTAGCGGGTTCAGTTGAAATATTCGAGAGTTATAAATGTTCCGTATCTTTTATGATTGACGGCAATGAGTGCCCTGTCGCGGATAGTCGAGTTTATATAGAAAAGATATCAAATAATCGTGTCAAGATATCGATTGAGGGGTGTTTTAATCCCCAAAGACCTTTCAATGTTCAGACAACTGTCGATCTGATTGGTGCGCTAGGTGATGTGAACATTGATGGCGACTTTATTCTAACTTATTTGCAAAATGAAGAAGAGGTTTTTGCTGGCGCAGCTAATGTTTCGGGCTTCATTATTAACCACGGCGTAACTGCAGGTTCAGGTACAGAATTGGCTGTTCAGGATCTTGAATCTGATATCAGATTTGAGTTTGAGGGAGATCGTAAGTATGTTATTCGTTGCAATAATATTTCAGGACCATACTAATCGAGTAATAATACCATAATCTGCGTTTGTCACAGAATGGGTGTTTCCAGTGAGTTCATCATACTGAGCTATATATCCCGTCTGGACTGTTTTGAGTTGCAGTCCTAAAGGACGGGAGGAGGGCCGGGGATATGCGCTTTTTAGCTGCGCGTCAGCGGCTGAACTCCGGTTAGAGGAGGGAGCGAAGCGACCGACGCTAATTGAGCCCGTCAACGACGTTACAGGTGCCGACAAGGCGCCTGTATAAGGAGGCGTCGCGGCGAAAAGGAGTGAAGACGCGGTTAAGCGCGCAGCGTAAAGAAAAGCACCATCCTCAGGCACCTCCCGTCCTTTAGGGCCTGCGCGTCTGCTACCTGAGTTTGAAGACGTAGGTAATGGTGCCTTCCTGAATCTCGGGGGCGGTGCCGGAGACGTTGAATTGTGCCGCCAGGGCGGCCTTCTTGGCGCTGGCCCAAATCTCGCTGTCGTTGAGCGTGGTGCCGGCGGCGCCCGGAACGGCCGATACTACCTTGCCGTCGCGGTTCACCTTGATTCTGACCACGACCTTGCCGCCGTCACCCCTGGTGAAAACGGGGATGGGCAGCGCGCCCACCACGGTGCGGCCCTCCAGCTTGGCAGACGGTGCGCCCTCTGCATTGCCGGTCTTGGTGTTGCCCTGGGTATGCCCGGCGGCGAGGGATTCGGAAATCTTCTCTGCCACCTGCTGGGCGGTGGTGTCCTTATTGGAATTCTGGGCGGAGGTGAACAGGGCCCTCTTGTTGATTTCCTTCTCGCGCGGCGGCTCGGGAACTTCCACGTCACCCTTGTCTCCTACGGTGCTTTCGGGGCCTTCGTTGGCCCTTTTGGCAACCGTCTGCGCCTGGGATTTCTGAACCAGTTTGATGGGCTTCTTGGGCTCCGGCTCTTCTGTTCGGGGCTGGATGCCAGCCTTGACTTCTATCTTCTGGGGTTCCGGTTCGGGCTCGGGTTCCGGCTCCATATCAATCAGGATTTCTGTATCGTGGGGCCGGACGGTGGCCGACATATTGGTGTAGGAGCACAGTACGAATGTGAACAGGGCAAAGCCTATCGCAGACATAGTCCCGATAAACCTCGCTTTTGATTCGTATCCGTAGAGTGCCATATCCTATTCTGGCGATGTCGCCATTATAACCTTGTAGTGGTTGTGCTTAGCAATATTCATTACCGCCACGACCTCCTTGATGGGGACGGTTTCGTCTGCGTAGATGCTGAATGTGGGGTCATCCTCGCCGTCCAGCACATTCTGCAGCTCGGCCTCGATCTGGTCAAACTTCACGGGAGTGGCGTCGCCGTTGATGTGGTAGGTGCAGCGGTTCTGGGCGGGGTAGTGCTTTATGGAGACGGTCGCCATCGGTTTTGCCGACACCTGACCGGTGCTCTTGGGGAGCAGGAGCTTCAGGGCGTTGGGGTTGATGAGCGTGGATGTCACCAGGAAAAAGATCAGCAGCAGGAACACGATGTCGGTCATAGACGACATCGAGAAACTGGGATCCACTTTGGTGTTTCTCTTGAGTGCCATAGCCGTGCAGATTATTCTACTTCAAGTTCAAAGGAGTCGCTGCTCTGCTTTGCAGCTCCGCTCTCCAGGGCGTCCATAAACTCTATGGTGCTGTTCTCCATCTTGTA
>JAEEGH010002681.1_pt1 | contig 47793 bp, 40 predicted proteins | sample 9134181 | NCBI WGS metagenome assembly JAEEGH01 (sample SAMN16246544, study PRJNA631951) | gut metagenome | biome: gut microbiome; feature: rumen; material: DP-attached | host: Bos | place: Iran: Karaj | collected 2018-10
TCGGGATGTAGCGCAGTTGGTAGCGCACTACGTTCGGGACGTAGGGGTCGTCCGTTCGAGTCGGATCATCCCGACCAAAAACAATCAGGCTGTCAGGAAACTGGCAGCCTGAAGTTGTTTTCTGGTTCTGGTCCGGTGGGTGGAGTGCGGCTGTCATCCCCGGCTTGACCGGGGATCATCCGGCCCGACAGTGCGGTTACGTCCAAAAAAAGGAAGACTACCCGCACTGATTGCCGCACTTCGGCCAGCTATCATACCAAAGCGCTGCCGAGATCGTGGTACAAGGTGCTGAATCCGGACATGATGCGGTCCGCCTGCGTTTTTCGGGGTTTAGTGCCGTGGAGATATGCCCGCAATTGTGTATTCAATCTCGAACATTTCGTCCAGGAAGGCGGGGTACTTGAAGCCCTCTTTCAAAGCGGTATCCTTATAGAAGGCCATCTGGGCCATCATGTCTTTCTTGGCCTCCTCGATGGAGGATCCGGCACCGGAAAAGATCTGGTCTTTGCAGTAAACGGCATAAGTCCCGTCTGACGCCCTTTCAATGATCGCTGTTATCTTGTCCATATTATAGTCATTAAAGAACGACGCCGAGTCGGTCGCGGATGGCGCGGATACCTTCTGAGATCCGGAGCCTCATCGCTGGCCTGGGGTGGCGCAGCCCGTTGGCGTAATGGCTGAGTTGCCGCTCGTTGATACCTGTTTCCTTGGCAAGAGCCTTGCGGGTAATGTACAGGTCGCAATACTTCAGTTGCGCCCTGGTCGTCAGGATGAACTCTGGAGGCATTCCGCTGCGGAATGCCTCAGGGATAGCTTCACCATTTTCGACAAGGCCTTCCATATGGAACTCCAGAGCATCAATAATATTCTTCTTGACTTCTTCGAGTGATTCTCCTGTGGCAATGCAGGCTATCTCATCATTGACCGGAGCTGCAGCAAAGTTGTCCGGAACCCAGTCTATCAGTATTTTCATATTATTCATTGTCTAGATCATTTATTCTATTATTTCCAACCTGCTTGTTTCCATATGCTGTTTAGGAGAAAGGGATCGACGTCGTCGTTGAGTTTCCCGCTGACTGTCACCGTCCCCGGTTTGTCCCTGCATTTAAACTGCCTATGATCTCCTTTAACCCTTACGATTTCCCAGCCGTCCTGTTGCAAGAGTTTTATCACTTTGCGGACTTTGATTGTTCTCATAGTTGTTCCTGTTTAGTTGCGTAAAGATATATAAAAATATATCATTTACAAAGTTTTTCATATGTTTATAGGCTTCGCCTTTCGCTTCCGCCTACTTCCTTCTCCCTTTCTTCCGCGGTTTGAAGGTGAAGGTGTCCTGGATTTGGCCGGTGAGGAGGTTGTGGACGGTGACTTTGAGGGCCCCGTCGACGACTTCGCCTTCGATGACGGTAGGGTAGACCTCTTCCTTGAGCTCAGGGCCGCCGCCGACTATCTGGCCCCAGCAGCGGTCCGCCGTAGGAGCATCGTAGCGGTATTTGTGCTGGTGGGCCGTGATTAGCAGCTGGCATCCGGCCTTCTGCAGAGCAGGCCCCCAGAGCTTGGCGCAGGTCCTCTGCCAAAGCGCGAAGGTATGCTTGTACCGAGGGTCGGTGTCGGCAGGCGCTATGTCGCCCGGATTGTGGGTAGGGTCGTCATCGAACAACGGAATATGGCAGAATGCCACGAGGTATGGTGCCGAAGCGATCTCCTTGCGCTTCAGAGCATCTTCCAGCCAGGCAACCTGGGCCTCACGGTAAGGCTCGCTCTTGAACAGGAAAGCGTACCGGGGATTGGTGTCCAGCTTGTCTTCCGCCGTGTCCAGGCCGATTATAGCGATGTCTCCCATCCTCACTGCGAAGTTGCGTCCGAGGTCCCAGTCCCTGGAAGACCTCTCCTCCGGCTGGCGGAACATCCAGACGTTCTCCAGATGCCGGTTCGCCATCCCTCTGTCGTCGTGGTTGCCCGGACAGAACAGGTACGGCAAGTCGGAAGCGTAATCCTTCCTGTCGATCTCCGGCTTTATGAATATCCTTATCTGCCTGTCGATGGTCTCTTCGATATTGGAAGCATCCCCGTTCCAGATCACGCAGGATGGCGAGATCGCGGCTATCTTGTCCCAGGCCCTCTCGATGGCGTCCCATCGGACGTGGGTGTCGTTGATTACGCAGAAATGAGCCTTGGCATCCTTGCCCGCGGTAGTGAAGCTGTGGATCCTTGGATCCTCCTCGTTGCCGGTGATCTTGATCTTGTTCCCGGCGATGTAGTTTATGCTGTCGGCTCCGACCCGGTAATAGTATTTCGTGGCGGGTTTCAGCCCTGTCAGGCGCACCTGGATGACCTTGTCGTTGATTTCAGTCATCCGGAATCCTCCGCTCTTCACCTTGACGGCGTCGCTCAGGTCAGGCTGCTCCCCGACGAGGACATATCCGTTGGCCAGGGAACTGACCCCGAAAGCCACGCCCATCGAGGTCTCGGCGTAGTTCTGGAGCATAGGGTCCGATACGATCAGCTTCGAGCAGGTCTCTACCGGGTTCTCTTTGACATCCGGTTGTCCGGAGTCTTCCTGCAACTTATCGGCTGCCTTCAATGCGTTCGAGGCACCTGCCGCTGCAACCAGTATCGCGGTGCCCTTTATGAAATCCCTTCTTTTCATATTCTAGGAATATTTATTATCAATGGATCAGCCTGCGGATGTCGTTCCCGAATGCGAGGAACATCAGCAGGAAGAGGAGGAGCATCCCGATAATCTGTGCTACCTCCAGGAACTTGTCGCTCGGCTTCCTGCCCGTGATCATCTCATAGAGGCAGAAGACGATATGGCCTCCGTCAAGCGCCGGAATAGGGAGGAGGTTCATAACTCCGAGCATTATGGACAGCAGGGCGAGGATGTTCATGAACCTGTACCAGTCCCAGGTGGACGGGAATACCTGGCCTATGGCTATGAAGCTTCCGACCGACTCGTAGGCTTTCGTCTTCGGGGTGGCTACAAGCTTGAGGTCCCGAAGGTAGCCGCCGATCGTATCGAAAGTCAGCTTGAAGCCTGCCGGGATGGCACTTGCGACGGAATAATCCTTGGTCTTGATGCCGGGAACCTTCATATAGATCCCGAGTCTTCCGGCCGTATCGACAACCATCGGAATGCTGAGACTGTCGGAGCCTCGGATGACCGTAGCCATGACCGTACCGCCCTTCACGGTCGCCAGATATTTCCTGGAATCCTGGACGAACGGGGTGGAAATGCTGTCGAGAGCTGTTATCCGGTCGCCGGAAGCCAGGCCGCAGTCATAGTTTGGAGAGCTTTTCATCACCGAGTCGATGACGAAAGGCACTGCGAGTTCGAAGACGTTCGGATCATTCATGAAGTCACCGATCAGCGAGCGGTCAATGTAGATGTCCAGGGTATCTCCGTCACGCAGTACGGTCACCTTCTCGATCCCTCTCCTTGCCAGGTCGGCCTGCAGCATCCCGAAGTTCTCCGGGACGTAGTCGTCCATCCTGAGGATACGGTCTCCGTTGCGGAATCCCATCTCGGTGCCGAGTTCGTCGGTGTAGATGGCGTTGCCTTCATTCTCGATGTACCCGCTGCCCCAGATGGAAAGGATTGAAATATAGGCGATTATTGCGAATATGAAGTTGAACAGCACGCCGCCGCACATCACCAGCAGCCGCTGCCAGGCCGGCTTTGTCCGGAACTCCCAAGGCTCCGGTTCCTTCTTCATGGACTCCAGGTCCATGCTCTCGTCGATCATCCCGCTGATCTTGCAGTAGCCGCCGAGAGGCAGCCAGCCGATGCCGTATTCAGTCTGCCAGGTGGCGGCTTTCGGGAATATCCTGGTGAACCATTTCCCCTTGGTGCTGAACAGCTTGCCGCCGTTGACATCGAAGAACAGGAAGAACTTCTCAACCCGTATCCCGAACAGCTTCGCGAATAGGAAGTGTCCGAATTCGTGGATGATTATGAGTATGGAAAGCGCAAGGATGACTTGCAGGATCTTCATCAGTACCACCATGGCCTATCCTTTCTTTTCGAGTGCCTCTATCTTTCTGAGCGCCAGGGCGCGTATCTCCTTGTCAGTCATGAATATGTCGTCCAGCGACGGCTCCTTGATGAACGTGGCCTCGGCGATGCACTCCGCTGCGATGTCGGAGATTCCGTAGAAAGGAATCCTGTCGTGAAGGAAGGCTTCCACTGCGGCTTCGTTGGCTGCGTTGAGGGCGCAAGGTATGTTGCCGCCCTTTCCGAGGGCATCGTATGCAAGCTGCAGGGCAGGGAACTTGTCGGTGTCAGGTGCCTGGAAAGAGAGGTTGCCGAGGGCTGCGAAATCGAGTTTCCTGTTGCCCAGGGACAACCTTTCCGGGAAGCCGATGGCAAACTGGATAGGTTCCCTCATGTCCGGGCTGGCCATCTGGGCTATCACAGCCCCGTCTTCGAATTCGACCATCGAGTGGATTACGGATTCCGGATGAACGACCACGTTTATCCTGTCTGCGGGCATGTCGAAAAGCCAGCGCGCTTCGATCACCTCGAATCCCTTGTTCATCATGGTGGCGGAATCGACTGTGATCTTTGCCCCCATGTTCCAGTTCGGATGCTGCAGGGCCATATCCTTTGTGGCTTTCGCTATCCGGTCCTTGTCCCAATTCCGGAAAGGACCTCCGGAGGCTGTGAGGTGGATCTTGCTTATTGCATTGCCCTGGGATGCCATCAGGCACTGGAATATGGCCGAATGTTCGGAATCCACAGGGAGGATCGGGGCGTTGTGCTGCTTGGAGAGGGCGGTGACTATGGATCCCGCGGCCACAAGGGTCTCCTTGTTGGCCAGGGCTATGACCTTCCCGGCCTTGATAGCGGAAATCGTCGGCTCAAGGCCGCTGAATCCGACCATCGCGGCAACCACTATGTCCACCCTGTCGCTGGCGACCAGGTCGCATACGGACTTCATCCCCGCGAACACTTTGGTATCCGTATCGGCAAGGGCTTGGGAAAGAGGGAGATAACCGGTATCGTCGCATACCACCACGTTGTTGGCATCGAATTCCCTGGCCTGTGCGGCCATGAGCCCCCAGCTGCCCTTGCAGGTGAGGAGTTCGACTTCGAAACGGTCCGGATGTTCGCGGATCACGTCAAGTGTCTGCCTGCCGATCGACCCGGTCGATCCCAGGATGGCTATCCTTCTTTTCTCCATCAGAAACTGATATATTTCGTAGGGTCCACCGCCTCGCCCTTGTGCCAGAGTTCGAAGTGCAGGTGGTCTCCGTCGGCTTTGTTGCCTGTTCCGCCCACGATGGCGATCGCGGTTCCGGCCTTGACCTTGTCCCCGGTCTTCTTCATGAGCTTCTGGTTGTGCTTGTAAACGGAGATTATGTCGCCTTCGTGCTGGATGCGTATCGTGTAGCCGTCGTCATCACTCCATCCGTCGGAAATCACGGTTCCGTCGAGGACCGACATCACAACGGAATTGCCCGGAGCGGTAATGTCCAGATATGGATGCAGGGCCTTGTCATATCCCTGTGAAATGACTCCCTTGAGAGGAGTGAAGAAATGCATCCCTTCGATAGGCAGCACCTTGGCCGTGCCCGAGGATATGTCGAACTTGTCCTCGCTGGCGACTTCCTTGCGCAGCAGGGAATCCTTCTCCGCGAGTTTCTTCGCCTTTGCTTCGGAAAGGGTCCTGTCCGTGTTTATGTTGAGGACGCTGTCTATCTTGAGAGGTTCTTCTCCTTCCACGACCCGCCTGAGGTTTTCCGCGTAGAGGTCCCATTTGAGGATCACGTTCTCCAGGGAATCTATCCGGATGGCGTTCTGGATGGCTTCGTGCTTGGTCTTGGCGTCAGGGTAACCCGGTATGAGCGTCTTCATCGGAGTGAAGGCTATGATGCACCAGGCCAGGGCGAACAGCACCACCAGGGCGGTGACCAGGGCTATGATGGCGTTCATCTTGGTGAACTTCGTGGACCAGAGGCTTACATGGGTGTCGTCGTCCACCAGGCTGATCCTGTAATTGACCGTAGATGAACCTTTTTTCTCTTTTGACATTTTTCTGTAAATTTGCGGAATCTATGGACAGGATCATCGGGATAGACTATGGACGCAAGCGCGTGGGGGTTGCTGTAAGTGACCCGCTGCGCATATTCGCATCCGCCCTGGACACGGTTCCTTCTGCAAAGATAATAGAATATCTCAAAAATTATGCTGAAAAGGAGACCATCACCCGCTTCGTGGTGGGCTATCCGATGAATATGGACAACCGCCCTTCGGAGGCTGCTGCTGATGTGGAGATATTCTTGAAACACCTTGCGAAGGCGTTCCCGGACGTGCCTGTGACGAGGGAGGACGAGAGGTTCACTTCCGTGCTCGCCCACAGGGCGATGATCGAGGGCGGGATGAAGGCGAAGGACCGCCGCGACAAGAATTCGGTGGACAGGATCAGTGCCGCGATAATCCTGCAGAGTTATTTGGACAGACAAAACAAAGGTTAGCAATATGGTATTACCGATTTATCTTTACGGCTCCGAGGTGCTCAGGGAGAAAGCCGCTCCTGCGGACCTCTCCGACAAGGAAAGGATTACAAAGCTCGTGGCCGACATGGAAGAAACGCTCGCCAAGGCGGAAGGTTGCGGACTTGCGGCACCGCAGGTGGGCGAGAGCGTGCGCATCCTGATAGTGGACGGCACGGGGATGGCTGACATATATCCGTATCTCGATAATTTCAAGAGGGTTATGATCAATCCGGTGGTGATCGAGGAGAGCGCCAGGAAGGCAACGTATTCCGAGGGCTGCCTCAGCATACCGGGGGTTTACTGCGACGTCGTCCGCCCTGAGAGCATGACTGTGGAATATTACGACGCGAACTTCGAGAAGGTCACCGAAACTTTCGACAAATTCGGCTGCAGGATGGTCCAGCACGAGATGTCGCACCTCGACGGGGACCTCTTCGTGGACCATGTAGCGCCGATACGGAAAAAAATTATCACGAAAAAGCTTGCAAGCATCTCGAAAGGAAAGGTTTTTGCAAGGTACACGACTAAAATAAAATAAGGATAATCTGCGCATATGGGAGCTTTTCACGCTTATGACATACGCGGAGTCTATAACGTTGACTTCGACAAGGTAACTGCTTACAAGATCGGTTATTTCATCCCAAAACTCCTCAATACGGACAAGGTCCTCGTAGGTAGGGACTGCAGGGTGTCATCCGACGAAATCCACGACTATCTTCTCCAAGGTATCACAGATGCCGGAGCCGATGTATATGATATCGGGCTGAGTACCACCCCTATGGTCTATTTCGGAACCGCGAACTACGGTTTCAAGGCCTCGGTCCAGATCACGGCATCGCACAATCCGAAAGAGTACAACGGAATGAAGGTTTCCAGGGAGAACGCTCTTCCGGTGGGCCTGGATTCCGGTCTCGGACAGATCAAGGAATGGATAGAGAGCGGCAAGCCTACTCCTGCTGCCGCGAAGAAGGGCAGTGTCATCCCGAAGGATATCCATCAGGATTACCTGGAATTCCTCCTGAAGTTCAAGGGCGACTATTCGGACCTGAAGATCGCCTTCGACCTTTCCAACGGCATGTCCAGCCTCTATGCCCGCGAGATATTCGGTGATTCTCCGGCATACATATTCGAAGACCTGGACGGGAACTTCCCTAACCATGAGCCTAATCCGCTCATCCCGAAGAACGTAGAGCCTCTCCAGGCTTTGGTCAGGGAGACCGGCGCCGACATCGGTGTCATCTACGACGGCGATGCCGACCGCGTGATGTTCGTGGACAACGAGGGCAAGTTCGTGTCTCCGGACCTGATGATCGCCGTGCTCGGCCACTATTTCGTGGAAGAGAGGCAGCAGAAAGGCGTCGTGCTCCAGGATATCCGCAGTTCGAAGGCAGTGGGTGAGTACCTCACTCCGATGGGCTGCACCATGGCCACCTGGAAAGTCGGCCGTGCCTTCGCCGCGCACAAGCTGCGCGAGATCGACGGCGTATGGGGCGGCGAACTCGCAGGCCACTACTATTTCCGTGATTTCTTCTATTCCGACAGCGGCCTCCTGGCTTCGATGCTGATCCTCCGCGTGGTGGCATCGATGAAGAAGAAGGGTGTCACCCTCAGCCAGCTGATCGCGAAGATCGCCCGCTACAAGAATTCGGGAGAGATCAATTTCCGCATCGAAGACAAGAAAGGCGCAATGGACGCCGTCAGAGAGCATTTCACTTCCTTGGAGGAACCTACCGCCCAGATGGATTTCGACGGCTACAGGGTCGAATTCCCGGACTGGTGGTTCAACATCCGTCCTTCCAATACGGAACCTTACCTCAGGTTCATCTGCGAAGCGACATCAACCGAACTTTTGGAAGACAAGGTCAATCAGACTAAGGAATTGCTCAAGGAAAGGTTCGATGCAATAATCTAAACAAGAATCGAATGAACCTTAAACAATTCTCACTGAGCGCCATTGTGATGGCCCTCACGCTGATTTCCGCACCGACCCCTTCAAGGGCACAAGACACGACGATCAAGAACAAGCATCAGGCTGAACTCCTGGTCCCAAGGCCGGGAAGGGAGCCGGTCAAGTCCCTCAACGGAAGGACGGATGCCCTCGATACCCTTGACACCGCCGACCCTTTCATCAAGATACTCCTGTTCCCAGACTATACTTGGAAGTATTGGAAGGACCCGAGCTATGCAAGGGACAGCAAGATATTCAATGAATACTGGACACACGAGAGGCCGGATCCATACGGAGTCGAATTGTCGGAGCTGCCGAACGAGATCGCTCTCTGGATAGTTGACACCCTAAGCAGCTACCGCTGCCCTGTGATAGGCGCACCTTCTTCCAGGTTCGGCTACCGTCACAGACGCAGGCATCAGGGGGTGGATATCCCTCTGCAGACCGGCACTCCTGTCTATGCTGCATTCGACGGCAAGGTAAGGGTTTCCAAGTACCACAAGGGATACGGCAATCTGGTCGTCGTCCGTCATGACAACGGACTGGAGACTTTCTATGCCCATCTTTCGAAAATTTACGTCGAGGACAACGAATGGGTCGATGCAGGTTCCATCATCGGCCTGGGAGGCTCTACGGGGCGTTCTACCGGACCGCATCTCCACTTCGAGACCCGCTACAAGGGCTATGCGTTCGACCCTGAATGGCTGATCGATTTCCCTTCGGGGACTCTACGCCACAGACTGTTCGTGCTCAAGAAGAAGTACCTGAACGCCGGCAGCAAGTATGTCCCGGAGAGCGAGCAGGAAGAAATCGACATCATGGAAGGCGACGAGCAGGAACGCCAGGAGGCTATCCGCAAGGCCGAAGAGGCCAAGAAGGCGGCCGCGAAGGCCAAGGCGAAGAAGGCTGCTGCCGCCACCCAGTACCATACCATCCGCAAGGGTGACACCTTGGGCGCGATCGCTAGGAGGTACCATACCACCGTACGTAATCTCTGCCGGCTTAACGGAATATCCGAAAAGACAATCCTGCGTCCAGGCAGGAGAATCAGGGTAAGATAACTGCCATGAAACTAAAGACACTTCTTTTGATCCTGGGCTTCGTACTGATGTTGTTTCCGTGCGGAGCTCAGAACATATCCGGTCAGGACGCTCTGTTCCGCGGGAAGATGTCCGACAGGTATTCCTCGAACTTCAACGGTACTCCTTACTGGGATGCAGAGGGATTCATGCCTGGATCGATACTCTACAACGGGAAACGGTATGACGGAGTTTACATCAACGTGGATGCCGCGCTCTGCGAGGTCAACGTAAAGCCGTCTCCAGAGATCGCGGCGACATCTCCCGACCGCAACCAGGTCTCATGGTTCACCAGAGGCGGGAAGCGCTTCGTAAACCTTCAGTACCTTGGGGTCGAAGGGGCCAGGGAGGGTTTCTATGAGGTCCTGTTCGACGGGAATGTCTCCTTGCTCAAGCGGGTGGACAAGTTCCTGCACAAGGATACCGGCAACCACAACACCGAGGGCATGATCGGCTACGAGGACTCGAACTACCAGCACGATGTCCTGTCATTCTTCAAGATCAGCACCGAATATCTCTATCTCAAGGACGGAGAACTCGTGAAGCTGAAGAACAGGAACGCCCTTCTGAACATGTACAAGTCCGGAAAGAGGGAATTGAAGGCCAGGATGGCCTCCGGCGGCTTAAGAGGCAGGGGGATTCCGGATGACACTTGGTACCCGTCGGTAATGCGGCTTGCGGAATCCTCCGAAGGAACAAGCGGCCAGCTCGAGGCGGCTGCACGGATATGGAATCCTTCGTCAGGTTCTTCCATCCACAAGGAGACTCCTTCCGTATATGCCCCTGTCCTGAAGTCCGAAGGTGGGAATGACCTTCCTGAAGGGTATTTCCTGGAGTCGACCTCACAGTCGGCCGACGATGCATCCGAGGTATCGGTTGAAGCCCTCTACCAGAACAAGATTTACAAGATCGGTGATCCATCCAAGGGGCAGCGGTCCAGGGCAAAGGTTTCCGGTACCGTAAGGGATGCTGCCACAGGGAAGCCTATGCCTGACGTGACAGTCTGGGACGATGTCACTTCTTCCTACACCAGGACCGATTCGAGAGGCAGGTATTCACTTACTCTTCCATGCGGATCCAACGTTATCAATTTCAGCGAGATGACCCGTCAGGAACTGAACCTGAAGGTTGAGATCAGCGGCAATGGCGGACTCGATGTGTCGATGAGCGAGAAAGTGACCCAGCTCAACAGCGCTATCATTTCCGCAGAGAGCAGGATGAACCACATGATGGCCAAGATGGGGCTGGAAAGGGTCTCCATGAAGACGATCAGCAGGATCCCGTCCGCATTCGGGGAAGGGGACATACTCAAGGCGGTGATGGCCCTTCCGGGAGTCAAGACGGTGGGTGAAGCCTCGGGCGGATTCAATGTCAGGGGCGGTGCGTCGGACCAGAACCTCATCCTGTTCAACGAGGGCACCATATACAACCCTAGCCATATGTTCGGAATATTCTCGGCTTTCAATCCGGATGTCGTGGACGGAGTCGAGCTTTACAAGAGTTCTATCCCGGTCGAATATGGCGGGAGGATTTCTTCCGTGCTCAATGTGAGAGGCAAGGAAGGAGACACCAAGAAAGTTAAGGGTTCCCTTGGTTTGGGATTGATTACCAGTCGTTTCCATATGGAGGGACCTCTTGGCAAGGGAAAGACCACATTCGTGATCGGAGGCAGGACCACCTATTCCGACTGGATCCTCGGCCAGCTTCCGAAATCCAACAACTATGCTGACGGAAAGGCGGATTTCTCGGATGTCAACCTTGGGATCACCCACAGGGTGGACAGCCTGAACACCATCCAGTTGTTCGGATACTTTTCCCGCGACAAGTTTTCCTTCAACCAGGACACCACGTTCCGCTACAATAATCTGAACGCGGCCCTGAGGTGGAGGCACAAGGGCAGCGGGAATACTTCATTCGTAGCCAGTGCCGGATATGACCGGTACAGCAACGAACTCGAGAATTACGAGATTTTGACAGAGGCTTACAGGCTGAATACCGACATCCATCAGGTATTCGGGCGCCTGAAATTCGAAACCCTCGCCGGCAACCATACTTTAAGTTATGGAGCCGAGGTGGTTGGATTTGGCCTGCAAGGCGGCCATATGACTCCGTTCGACGAGAATTCCTTCGTCCTGGACCGCCAACTCCGGACCGAATACGCCATCCAGCCTTCGGCATACCTCGGCGATACCTGGAGGATCGATGAGAAGATTTCCCTTGAATACGGCGGCAGGCTTTCATCCTTCCTGGCGATGGATCCTGCGAAGTTCTACTTCGGACCGGAGTTCAGGATGTCCGCCAAGTATTCCTTCACGCCGAACCTTTCGGTCAAGGCAGGGGCCAATACTCTCAGGCAGTATATCCACTTGATTTCCAATACATCCTCCATATCTCCGATGGATACCTGGAAGCTCTGTGACGCCGACATCAAGCCGGTGACGGGCTGGCAGGGAGCCGGCGGAATCTACTGGACCGTATTCAACGGCAGGGTGGACCTTTCCGCCGAGGCATATTGGAAGAATACCTGGAATTATCTCGACTACAAGTCCGGGGCCCTGCTTGTGATGAACGAGAACCTTGCCGACGACCTCGTGCGAACCAAAGGCAAGGCGTACGGAGTCGAGTTCATGGCTCGCAAGAGCGTCGGTAAACTGAACGGTTGGCTGTCTTACACGTACTCGCGTACTTTCCTGAAGGAAATGGAAGACAGGGGATCCAATACCATCAACGGCGGCGACTGGTACAAGACCGCTTTCGACAAGCCTCACGACTTCAAGATGGTGGCCAATTATGCTTTGACGGCCCGTTTCAGCCTTTCCGCGAACGTGGACTACTCCACCGGACGTCCGGTGACCGTTCCGGTCGGCTGGTTCAAGTACGGTGGCGGATACCGCCTGGCCTATTCGGAGAGGAACGGCTACCGGGTCCCTGACTATTTCAGGCTGGACCTCGCCCTGAACATCGATCCGGGGCACTACCTGAAGAAACTGACACATATGTCCGTGACCCTGGGATGTTATAACGTGACAGGCCGCAAGAACGCATATTCAGTGTTCTACACGACCAGCGGAGGACGTAACATCCAAGGCTACAAGGTCTCGGTCTTCGCTACACAAGTCCCATATATCAACCTTAACCTTCTCTTCTGATGAAAAAGTTTCTGTTTTTGACATCGCTCGCCCTGGCACTTGCCGGGTGCATCTATCCATTCGATGCGGGAGTGGCTACGGAAGATTCCGGGGGACTCGTCGTGGAGGGGGATATCCTTATCGGTGACCTTGCAAGGGTTTCACTGAGCTGCGTCAGGCCTTTCGGTGAGTATTCCAAGGGTGTGAGCGGGAACGTCTGGATCGAAGACGAGGACGGCAACCAGTACATCGAGGATGCCAACAAGTTCAGCGATAGTTTCACGATCAATATGGAGCAGGCGTCTCCGGACAAACGTTACCGTCTGAGGGTGCGTCTGATGAATCCGGTAACCGGCTCATCTTCCACGGATTATACTTCCGACTGGCTGGAAGTCCAGCCGGCTCCGTCGTTCGACAAGCTCGATTACGTGGTCGATGAGAATTCCATCGACCTCAAGCTCAGTCTGTCCAGCCCCGGAGGCTCGGGCTGCTTCAGGTGGGACTTCGATGAGATATGGCAGTTCCACGCCCCGCTGCAGGCTACCCATACTTACGATCCTGAGCAAGGCATCTACATCAAGTACAAGGACTATACCCCATACTACTGGTGCTGGGCATATATGGGTTCATACCAGGCCGGGCTTGCTATCGCGAAGAGTACGGGAGGGGAGAGGATAGTCGACCATGATTTCTACAGCATATCCAGGGACAACCTCCGTCTCCAGACCCTCTATTACATCGAGGTAAAGGCGCGTGGGATTTCCCAGGAGTGCTATGATTATCTCCACACGATAGAGGTCAATTCGACTTCTACCGGTTCCCTTACCAACCCGGAGCCTAGCCAGATACTGGGGAATATCCATTCGGATACCGATCCGGACGAAGTCGTCATCGGATACATAGAGGCGTCCAGGATTGCTACGAAGTCCATTTACATAGAGGCCGGATACTATCGTGAGGGCCACACCCGCTACGAGACATTCCATCCGGATCCCGAGCGTCTCAATCAGTTTTATTACAATGGTTTCCGTCCTGCATTCCCGGAACAGTCCGAGACAGACATAGTGTGGATCGAGCAGAGATGCGTCGACTGCGTGGCGATGGGCGGGAGCAAGTATAAACCACCGTTCTGGCCAACTAGGGAGCAATAGAGATGAAAAGAATAGCTACTATACTGTTACTCAGTTGTTTCTGCGTAACGTCCACCCTCTTTGCCAAGGTTGCTGAAAGAGTCTATATCTCCACGGACAAGGATGTCTATCTGGCTGGAGAACTGATCTGGTGCTCGGCATTCTGCCTGGATGCTTCTTCCAACCGGCTCTCTGATGCGAACAGCGTGGCATACTTGGAACTGTTTTCTTCCCAGGGAACTTTGCTGACTGCAAAGATAGCCCTGGTGGAAGGACGTGGTTCTGGGGCGATCGCTGTTCCGCTCAATGCCTCCACCGGCAATTACAGGCTGGTCGCTTATACCGTTTCCGGCAAAGGCCGCTCTGACCTGCTTGCGGACGCGAAGACGGTTTCCATATTCAATACCCTCAATTCCGGAAGGGTGAAGGGAGGAGTGGAAATCGTTTCCAAGGGTGGATATGAGTCCCTGAAGGTCCCGGCCAAGCGTGCCGGAGGCGATGTTGACGTTTTGGCAAACCGCTCTGCATCAACTTCTTCCTCTACATCTGTCTATCTGGAGAACAAGTCTTCATCCAAGGTGACCCTGAGCCTGTCGGTCTTCGCAGATGACGGGATCCTGCCACCTGCTTCGCCTTCCATAGTGGATTTCGCCAAGGCGTCTTTCAGTCCTTTCTCGGGTTCTGACGAGGAGCATGGAGGAGAAGTCTTCCATGGCTTTCTTGCCGGCCGTGACGCTGCCAAGGTGTCTTCCGATCCGAGGATGGTAGCCGTGGTAGCCTTCCCTGGATACGCGGAAGATGTGTATGCCGGGAAGATTGCTGCAGATGGCAAGGTAAGCCTCCAGACGGTGAATGTTTACGGAAAGCGGGACATGGTCAGCGAGATCATGGGACAGGGGAGCGACCTCGAATGCCACCTGGAGGTATATGATCCTTTCATCGGTGTGGAGTCGAAGGATATCCCTGCCCTGAAGCTGTCCCAGGCCATCCATCCGGTGCTCTCCAGGAGGAACCGTTTCGTCAGGAGCGAAAGGACCTTGGTCGCGGATACCCTTTACGAATATATGCCTAAGCGCGAGAGCCTTCTCCTGGCTGACGCCAACTGCACATCATACCATCTGGACGACTATACCCGTTTCACGACCCTGGCAGAGACCATATTCGAGATCATTCCTGGAATCAGGCTCCGCAAGGACAAGGCTGGAGAACCTCAGATGCAGCTCGCCCTGCACGGCACTCCGAGCGACAAGCCCCAGTACACTGGAAATGTGCTTACTATGCTCGACGGAGTCCCGGTGAAGAGCATAAGAGCCTTGATGGAGTTCGACCCGATGCTCGTGAGCGACATACTGGTCTATCCGTATTCCTACATGATGGGAAGCGTGAGCTTCAACGGCGTGGTCGATTTCGTGACTAAGAAGGGGGATATCTCTTCATTCAGGTTCGATCCATACGTCCGCATCGTGGATTGGCAGGGAGCCTGCTATCCCGTCGCATATACCCATCCGGTCATGGACCATGGCAAGGATGATTTCCGGAACACCTTGTACTGGCATCCGGTCATAACCCTCGAACCTGGTGAAAGGCTGAAGGTGGATGTCCGTACGCCATCTTACCAGGGCATGTTCAAGGTCGTCGCCGAAGGTGTCACCTTCGACGGAACCCCTGTATTCGGGGAAACTGGATTCGAGGTTCGCTAGGACAGGTTAGCCGCAGTAGAAATACTTGTTTACAAGCACGCGGAGCCTGTCCTTGTCGGACATGGCTTCTGCGAGCAGCCTGCGGTCATGGAACGACCTCAGTGATTTGAGTATGCCGTCGATCATCCGTGGAGGGAAGACTCCGTCGGCTTCGAACAAATCCCTGGCTTTCTCCAGGCAGTCTGCGGACTCTTCGCAGCAGGAAGGCAGAGCGTCGAACTTGTGGGCTTCGCTGCTCTTGTGGATATCCAGTCCGACATACTTGTCCCTGGCTATTCCGAGAGCTTTCCCTTCATCCATGATGAGTCCGTACTTGCAGGCTACGCACAGGCCTGCCATAAGCTGGTAGATGTCCGCGGAGCTGTCCGGGGAGCGCATCTCCACAGTCTGCTTGGCGGTGGCGTCGAAGCTGGACGGCTTCTCCAGGGGGTTCGCTGCGGAGCACATGCTCTTCCCGCTGGTCCATCCGAGAGGTACCCTGACCAGGGCCGACCTGTTGCAGTCTCCCCAGCAGATGTTGGTTGGAGCCTCCTGATGAGGCACGAGCCTGAAATATGAAGTCGGGTTCTTGTTGCCGAACGCGGTGATGGCCGGAGCGAGTTCCATCATTCCGGCGATAGCCCTCCTGGCTATGTCGGAGAGTTTTCCGTCGCTGACCATCATGTTCCTGCCATCTTGCAGCATACGCATGTGGATATGCATTCCCGAGCCGGCTTCGCCCACGATGATCTTCGGGGCGAAGGTGACGTCCAGGCTGTAGCGGGCTCCGAGGTTGCGGATCACCCACTTTGCCAGGAGTATCTGGTCCGCTGCCGTTTCGATAGGGCAAGGCAGGAATTCTATTTCATTCTGTTCGTATGTCTTTCCGTCGCGGGTGAAATTGCCCACCTCGCTGTGGCCGTACTTGATCATGCCTCCGACCTTTGCGACGTAGTCCATGCATTCGGCCCTGAAACTGTTCAGCTTGGCGAACGGCTCGGACTCGTGGTAGCCTCTCTGGTCTATGCCAGGGAAGAGGGGCTCCTCATCGGCGATCACATAGTATTCAAGCTCTCCCATGGCCTCGAAGGTCATCCCGGTCTTCTCCCTGAAAGACTTCGCGGCAGCGAGCACGGCATTGTACGGGTCGCACTCGAATGCTTGCCCGTCCTTGTCGAAGAAGCTGCAGAGCATCGAGAGGGTAGGGATTTCCGCAAAAGGATCCACGAAGGCTGTCCTGAAACGCGGGATGACATAAAGGTCGCTGCTGCCTGCCTCCACGAAGGACGGGAACAGGCTGGATCCGTCCACCCTTTCGCCCTGGCTCAGGATAGTCTCCAGATAATCAAGGCTGTTTATGATGAAGTTCAGGGTCTTGACCCTTCCATCTTCCGCAGGGTACATGAAGTTCACCATCCGGATTCCGTTGGCGCGGATGAATTCTATTATGTCTTCCTTGGTGAAGTCTTCCTGTTTCTTTTTGAGGAATGACACCACTTGGTTCGGTGTCATTTCCAAATTCTTGTCTGTCATTGTGGTATTGGTGTTATTAGTTTGATAGCAGTTCCATTGCCTCGGTGACCGTCAGGGCGTCTTCGATCCGGAATCCTCCCGACCTTGTCCTGCAAAGCGAATCCAGATGGGCTCCGGTCCCCAGTGCTTCTCCAAGGTCGCGTGCGATGGCCCGGATATATGTTCCCTTGCTGCAAGCTATCCGGATGTCGGCGTGAGGCAGGTGGAGGTCCGACGTGTCCACTACGTTTATCCTTGGATTCGGACGCAGCCCTTCCTGCGGAACCTGGGCAGGCAATCCTTCGGGGAGGAACCTTACCAATTCTGCCGAATAAATAGTAATTATTTGACGATGAAGTGTTTCCGCTATTGAATGGTCGAAATCTTCCATTACTTCCGTCTTGTCTTTCCGGGCATCGCGGTATTGTTTCCTGGCAAGTTCGTAGGCCCTTACTCCGTCCACGGACTTGGCGGAGAAAAGGGGAGCTATCTGTTCCTGCTCTCCCACGGAATCCTTCAGGGCGAGACGCACGGACTCTTCGCTGACCCGGTCGGTCGGGTACATCCTGTCGATGGCTTTCTCCAGGTCGTACGACGGGGTGGTCGCGCCGAAGGATATTCCGGCGAGATATTCCTTCTCTTCTTTCTGGATTGTCTCCGCAAGGCGGGTGGCTTTACCGATGCACACGATGAGCACTCCAGTCGCAAGGGGATCCAGGGTGCCGGCGTGTCCGACTTTCAGGTTCTTCTTGCCGAAGTGCTTGCAGGCAGCCCATTTCAGCTTCCTGATCACATCGGCGGAAGTCCACCGGTACGGCTTGTACACGGGGATGAGGATGCCTTCGGGATAGTCGTCGATACTCCCCGAAAGGCCTTGCTGCACAAGGATCCTGTCAGCTATAAGCGCCTTGATTTCCAACTATCTGACCGGAATCATCGAGACCCTCCTGTCGTGCCTTCCGCCGTCTTCGGAGGTCTTCAGCCACATATTCAGGATGCGTGTCGCCATCTGGTAGGAGATGAACCGGGCCGGCATGACCAGGACGTTGGCGTGGTTGTGTGCCTTGACGAGCCTGCCGATTTCGCTGTTCCATGCGAGTCCGGCGCGGACTCCCTGGTGCTTGTTGAGGGAGATCGCCATACCGTTGCCGGTGCCGCACATGGCTATTCCGGCATCGACTTCCTTCTTCTCAATCGCGTTGCCGAGTGCGTGTGCAAACTCAGGATAATCGCAGCTCGCTTCCGAGAATGTGCCGAAATCGGTGACCTCGTAACCCTTCTTGCGAAGGAGTTCGATAAGCTTGCCTTTGTACTCGAATCCAGCGTGGTCGCTGGCAATGCCTATTTTCATGATATCGTGTTTTTAGAATAACTTCTTCTTGCTGACCGTGGTGGCGAATTCCTTGAGATAGAAAGGTTCGAAATACGCCACATCTTCGAACGTACCGGAACGGAATGCTTCCAGGGCAGGATGGAGCATCGATGATGCCTTCGGACAGCACTGGATGAAACATGCGTTCTGGTCCTTGATGACATCCTCGCACTTTCCGGCCCCGTCTCCGATGAAGAGCACCGGTCCTTCTGCGAGTTGGGCGTCGAAGGAATGCTCCTCGACTATCCTGGCTTCTGTCGGGCTTACCTGCTTTCCTTCCGGAGTGAAAATACCCGTATACACTTCCATCCGCCTTGCATCCACCATCGGGACGATGTAGCGGCAGCCTTCCGGCAGCAGGCCTCCGTCGATGGCCTGCCATGCGAGCGTGTCGAGGGTTCCGACGGAGATTAGCGGCAGTCCGGCTCCGAAGCACAGGCCTTTCGCCGTGGATACACCTACCCTGAGGCCGGTGTACGATCCGGGTCCCTTCCCGACAACGACCGCACTGCAGCCGGAGACCTTCAGGCCGGTTTCCTCCAGGACTTCACTGACGAACACCGCAGTGAGTGAGGCGTGTGCCCTTGGTTCGGAGCTGATGCGTTCACATATCACCTTCCCGTCCCGGACCAATGCAACGGAACAGAGGGAAGTGGAAGTCTCTATGAGGATCAGGTTCTCCATCATTTATGGAATATAAGTTCTTTCAGGTACGGGAATACGACGTCTGCTGCCGACTTTATCGGATGGTACAGCACAGAATCGTCCAGGGTCTCGGACGGAATCAGCGACAGGGTGGAATTGATGGCATCGACGCAGATGATCACCAGTCCGAGGACCAGCAGCATCTTGAGCAGGGCGAAGGTCATTCCCAGCAGCTTGTCCAGCCATCCCAGCATCACTACCTTCACAAGGTTCTGCGCGAGTTTCCCGAGAAGGAGGAGTATGAGATAGACGACAAGGAATATGAATGAGAACGACAGTACCTGCAGGATCACTCCGTTGACATCGGCGAAGGATTTGAGCCATTCTCCGACCGGCTCCGAAAACTTGAATGCCAGCCATGCGCCCAGTACGAGCGATACCAGCGAAACTGCCTGGGAGATGAATCCTTTCCGGAAACCCTGCACCAGGGCCGGTACACAGCAGATCAGGATTATTATGTCGATGACGTTCACTTGCAATCTATTGGTAAAAAAACAGGAAATGACTATCTTTGTCTCTTCGAGTGCAAAATTAGAAAGAAAATATGACATTCAAAGAGTACAAAGGTCTTGATTTGGTAACTGTCGGCAATGAGATTCTCGCCAGATGGCAGAAGAACCATGCTTTCGAGAAGTCTCTCGCCGTGCGTGAGGGATGCCCTGAATTCATATTCTTCGAAGGACCGCCTTCCGCCAACGGCAAGCCGGGCATCCACCATGTGATGGCCCGTTCCATCAAGGATGCAGTCTGCCGTTACAAGACCCAGAGCGGCTACAAGGTCAACCGCCGCGCAGGGTGGGATACCCACGGACTGCCGGTCGAGATCGGAGTAGAGAAGAAGCTCGGAATCCACAAGGATGACATCGGTACCAGGATAAGCGTCGAGGAATATAACAAGACTTGCCGCAGCGAGGTGATGAAATATACCGCCGAATGGGAGAATATGACCCAGAGAGTCGGTTATTGGGTCGATATGAACGATCCGTACATCACCTATGACAACCGTTACATCGAGACCCTCTGGTACCTTCTGAAGGATATCTATGACAAGGGGTTGCTTTACAAGGGCTACTCCATCCAGCCATATTCCCCATCCGACGGCACCGGCCTGAGCTCCCATGAGCTCAACCAGCCCGGCTGCTACAAGGATGTCACCGACACTACGGCTACGGTACAGTTCGAGGTCATCAAGGACGGTGTCTCGCAGCCTCTTTTCGGAACCGGATCGCTTCCGGTGTATTTCCTCGCCTGGACTACGACGCCTTGGACGCTTGCATCGAACACTGCTCTCTGCGTCGGTCCGAAGATCGAGTACGTCAGGGTGCTTTCTTTCAATCCATACAGCGGCCAGGAGGCGATATTCGTGGTTGCGAAGGCACTTGTAGGTGCCTGGTTCAACCCCAAGGCAGCCGATATCCCTCTCGAGGAGTACAAACCGGGCGACAAACTCGTGCCTTTCAAGGTCCTTGACGGGTCTTTCCTCGGATCTGAACTCGTAGGGATCCGCTACCATCAGCTTATCCCTTGGTTCAAACCTGTCGAGGAAGGCGAGCCTTTCAGAGTGATTTCCGGTGATTACGTGACCACCGAGGACGGTACCGGCATAGTGCATATCGCTCCTACATTCGGTGCGGACGACAAGAAGGTCGCCGCAGCGTTCGGGGTGCCTGGAATGATGGTAAAGGACAAGAACGGCAAGCTTCAGGCCCAGGTGGACCATGACGGCCGTTTCTATCCATTGGAAGACCTTGATCCTGAATATGTCAAGACACATGTAGATCCTTCTTATGCAGAATATTCAGGCAGGTACGTCAAGAATGCCTTCGACGATTCGCTGCCGGCCGATGCTCCTACCCTGGACGTCGACCTGTGCATGATGATGAAGCAGGACGGAAGGTGCTTCAAGATCCAGAAGCACGTCCACAGCTATCCTCACAGCTGGCGTACCGACAAGCCGGTCCTCTATTATCCTCTCGATGCCTGGTTCATCAAGACTACGGCCGTAAAGGATCAGATGGTGGACCTGAACAAGCAGATCACATGGAAGCCTGAATCCACCGGTACGGGCCGTTTCGGTCAGTGGCTGGAGAATATCCAGGACTGGAATCTCAGCCGCAGCCGTTTCTGGGGCACCCCGCTGCCGATATGGCGCACCGAAGACGGCAAGGAGGAGATATGCATCGGGACCATCAAGCAGCTCTGCCTGGAGATCGACAAGGCTGTCGCGGCCGGTGTCATGAAGACCAATCCTTTCAGGGACAATGGCTTCGATCCGGATGACATGTCCAAGGAGAACTACGACAGGATCGATATCCACAGGCCATATGTGGACAACATATTCCTGGTGAGTCCTTCCGGCAAGAAGATGACCAGGGAGACGGACCTCATCGATGTTTGGTTCGATTCAGGTGCCATGCCATATGCCCAGGAGGGCTTGAGGAACCTCGGGTCCGGGAAGTTCGGCTGCACTGCCGACTTCATCGCAGAAGGAGTGGACCAGACCCGGGGATGGTTCTACACCCTGCACGCAATCCACACGATGGTCAGCGGCACCCCTGCCTTCAAGACCGTCATTTCCAACGGACTGGTGCTCGACAAGAACGGTAACAAGATGAGCAAGCGCCTCGGAAACGGAGTGGATCCATTCGAGGAGCTTGACAAGTACGGTGCGGATGCCTTGAGGTGGTATATGCTCACCAACGCCCAGCCTTGGGACAACCTCAAGTTCGATGAGGCCGGAGTTGACGAGGTGCGAAGGAAGTTCTTCGGGACCCTCTACAATACATATTCGTTCTTCGCTCTATATGCCAACCTTGACGGCTTCGATCCTTCCGCCGCGCAGGTTCCGTATTCCTCCAGACCGGAAATCGACAGGTGGATAATATCCCTGCTCAATTCCTTGAAGAAGAAGGTAGTGGCCGCTTACGAGGACTACGACATCACCACCGCAGGCCGCCTGATCCAGGATTTCGTCTGCGATGACGTGAGCAACTGGTATGTGCGCCTGAACAGGAAGCGTTTCTGGGGAGGTGAGATGGACGAGGACAAGCTGGCTGCTTACCAGACCTTGTACGAGGTCCTGGTTGATGTGGCCGTGCTTTCCGCTCCTATCGCTCCGTTCTACATGGACCGTCTCTATCTGGATCTGGTTCCGGCAGGGGAGGAGTCCGTGCATTACGTGATGATGCCGGAGTGCAACGAGGCTGTCATCGACAGCGATCTGGAAGAGCGTATGGCCCTGGCCCAGAAGGCCACTTCCATGGTGCTTGCGCTTCGCCGCAAGGTATCCATCAAGGTCCGCCAGCCGCTCCAGAAACTCATAATCCCTGTGATGTCCGACAAGGTCCGCTCCCAGCTCGAGCAGGTCAAGGGCATCATCCTCGGTGAAGTGAACGTGAAGGAGGCTGAATTCATCTCCGACACCGCCGGTATCATAACCAAGAAGATCAAGCCGAACTTCAAGACTTTGGGCAAGGTTTACGGAAAGCAGATGAAGGAAATAGCCGCCGCCTTCGGCCAGCTCGACCAAGGCACGATTTCTGCTATCCAGGCTGCCGAATCGCTCGGAGAGGCCTATACTATCAGCCTTCCTTCGGGTGATGTGACCCTCAATCCTGGCGACTACGAAATATCCTCCGAGGATATGCCGGGATGGCTCGTCGCATCCGAAGGCCCGCTGACGATAGCGCTCGACGTGCAGATTACGGAAGCCCTTAAGAAAGAGGGAGTTGCAAGAGAACTTATCAACAGGATCCAGAATTTGCGAAAAGAAAGTGGTTTTGAGGTTACGGATAAGGTAGAAGTTGTTATATTTGCAGCCGGGAAGGCACGCGAAGAGATCGCTGCCTCCCTTGCAAGTTACGAGGATTATATTGCCACCCAGACTCTCGCCGTGTCGATAGTGCTTGGAGAAGGTGCAGGAGTCCCTGATGGGGCCACTGACGTGGAGTGGGATGAAGGCGAAGTCAGGATGGTTTTGACCAGAAAATAAAAGACATTATTTACGAACTATGACAGAAGAAGTTAAAGGAAACGCTCCGGCTCCTGAGGTTGAGAAGAAACGTTACAGTGATGACGAACTGGAAGAGTTCAAGGCCATCATAAACGAGAAGCTCGACAAAGCCAGGAAAGAGTATGAGACCCTTCGCAAGGTGATCATGCACAATGGCAGCAACGATATCGAAGATACGACTCCTTCTTTCAAGACAGTCGAGGATGACGGTGCTTACCAGCTTTCCAAGGAAGAGGCCAGCCAGCTGGCCCAGAGGCAGTACAAGTTCATCCAGAACCTTGAGGCTGCCCTTGTCCGTATCGAGAACAAGACCTACGGCATCTGCCGTGTTACCGGTAAGCTGATCCCTAAGGAGAGGCTCCGTCTTGTCCCTCATGCAACCCTGACCGTGGAGGCCAAGGAAATGCTTGCCAAAAAAGGTCAGAACTAGTGCGTCTCGGAAAAGGAAAGAAACTCCTGATCCTCGGAGTCCTGCTGGTGGTCATCGACCAGGTCGTCAAGATCCTGGTCAAATCCAATATGGAGATCGGGGAGCACTTCAACGTAATAGGGAACTGGTTCCAGATACTCTTCATCGAGAATGAGGGTATGGCTTTCGGAATGAAGTTCGGCGGTGCTGTCGGAAAGTTCTGCCTGTCCTTCTTCAGGATCGCCTTGTTCGGTGCCCTTTGCTGGTGGATTTCTTCCCTTGTGCGCAAGGATAAAGCACCGACCGGGGTCCTCGTGGGCTTGACTCTTATTTGTGCAGGAGCTTTCGGAAACATCATAGACAGCCTGTTCTATGGCATGATATTCAATTATGCCCCGTTCATGTTCGGAAGGGTTGTGGATATGTTGTATTTCCCTCTTATCGACACAGTATGGCCCCAGTGGGTCCCGTTCGTAGGAGGAGACCGTCTGCTGTTCTTCGCTCCGGTTTTCAACATCGCGGACAGCTGCGTCACTGTCGGGGCTATCTACTTGATATTCTTCCAGTACAAGTTCTTCACCCGGACTGAAGAATCCGAATCTGCAGCCGAGGGTAAATAATTTTTGGAAGATAGATTTTTTAAGTATCTTTGCAGTCCTTTCCAGGAAGGATGACATATTGGAGAGTTGGCCGAGTGGTCGATGGCGGCAGTCTTGAAAACTGTTGAGCTGAAAGGCTCCGGGGGTTCGAATCCCTCACTCTCCGCGCTATGCAAAGCATCCCAGGTGCCGCACGTCAGTGCGGCATTTGTGTTTGTTGGCCCACCCGTCGAAAGCTCGCTTTCGTAAGGGCGGGACAACGAACACAAAGCAACATGGTTGCACCTGGTGATGCTTTGCTCTCGGAGATTAAGGGATGTCGGAGCGAAGCGACGAAATCCCTCGGAGAGTGCGGGATGGGCTACTTGTTCTCTTCTTCGAGGGTGATGTCGGAGCGAAGCGACGAAATCCCTCGGAGAGTGCGGGATGGGCTACTTGTTCTCTTCTTCGAGGGTGAAGGCGGACGAGCCGTCGAAGCAATGGAGGCAAAGATCCTCGCGAGGCAGCCCTATACTCTTGACCAGTGTCTCTATCGTGTTGAACTTCAACGAATCGAGATTCAACTGGCTGGCAATGTCATCCACCATCCTCTTATATTCAGGAGTAGTGGAATCGGTATATTTCTCCACGTTCTTGTTGCTGTCCCCTTCGAACTTCTCGATGATCCGACGTGTGATCAGCTCCAATTCAGTCTTGCTGGTGGAGAAATTGAGGAAAGGACATCCGAATACCAGAGGCGGACAGGAAATACGCATGTGCACTTCCTTTGCACCGCTCTCGTGGAGCTGACGCGTGTTGTCCCTGAGCTGGGTCCCGCGGACAATGCTGTCGTCGCAGAACAGAACCTTGCGGCCATGGAGCATGTCCGTGTTGTGGATCAGCTTCATCTTGGCCACCAGGTCTCTGGTGCTCTGGTTGGTAGGCATGAAGGAGCGCGACCAGGTAGGTGTGTATTTCGCGATGGTGCGCATGTATGGAACCCCGCGTCCAGCCGCATATCCAACGGCCATTCCGATTCCGCTGTCAGGAACACCGCAGGCGCAATCCACTTCGATGTCCTCCTTCTGTCCCATCTCCTTGCCGCACAGGAACCTGGACTCCTCCACGTTCTTGCCGTCGTAGCACGAAGTAGGGAATCCGTAGTAAATCCATAGGAAGGAGCAGACCTGCTTCCGCGGGTTCGGGGCGCGCAGCTGCTCGATGCCGTCGGCGGTGAGACGCACTATCTCTCCGGGCCCGAGGAATGAATGCGGCTCGTACCCGAGGTTCGCGAAAGCCGTGCTTTCGGAACTGACAGCCATGGCTCCTTCCTTCTTCCCGACCGAGATAGGGGTGCGTCCCCAGGCATCGCGGGCAGCGATAATGCCGTTCTCGGTAAGGATGAGCATGGAGCAGGACCCCTTGACCTCCCTGAACACGTTCTCGATGCCTTCGACGAAATCCTTTCCCCTGACTATCAGGAGGCTGACAAGTTCGGTGATGTTGATCTTGCCGCTGCTGAATTCCGTGAGATACATCCCTTCCGCCAGGAACTTCTTGGCCAAGTCTTCGGCATTGTTGACCCTGGCGACAGTGACCAGGGCAAAACGTCCGAGATGGGAGTTGACAAGCATAGGCTGGGCATCCGTGTCACTGATGATACCGATACCGGCATTGCCGGTGAATTTTCCGAGTTCATCTTCGAACCGGCTCCTGAAATAGCCGTTTTCAAGACTGTGTATCCCGCGCAGGAATCCCTTCTGGGAGTCGTAGGTGGCTAGACCGCCGCGCCTGGTTCCGAGATGGCTGTTGTAGTCGGTGCCGTAGAATAGATCGGTGGCACATTCCCTTTTTGAAATCGTTCCGAAGAATCCTCCCATCGTTAAGTTGTTTTTGAAAACGCGAATTTAGTCAATTCCGGCGAATAGTCAATGGAATTGTTATCTTTGTAGAGGATATGGACAACAGAAAAAGGATAGAAGTGGTCGCCGCGGTGATCAGGTCGGGGCGCAGGATATTCGCAACCCAGCGCGGTTACGGAGAATTCAAGGATTATTGGGAATTCCCGGGAGGCAAGATGGAAGCCGGGGAGGGCCCTGAAGAAGCCCTGAGGCGTGAAATCCGGGAGGAACTGGCCACCGAGATATCCGTTGACCGGTTCCTGTGCACGGTCGAACATGATTATCCTTCTTTCCATCTTACGATGCACTGTTATCTTTGCTACATCGTTTCCGGCGACCTGGAGCTGCGCGAGCATGAAGCCGCCAAATGGCTGTCGAAGCACCATCTGAGAGAAGTGGAGTGGCTTCCTGCGGATTACGGAATACTGGACCTGATAGAAGATGAGCTTTAATGCCGTCATACTTTCCATGCTGCTGGCTTTGTCCTGGCCCGTTTCTCCTGAAAGGCCGCCGAAGCCGCGGGTGCGATTGCTCGAGACTGAGCGCCGGGAAGGATATGAGTGCCGGCTTGTGGAATATTCCTCTTTCCGCAAAGAGCGCCTCAGGACTTACCTGCTTGTGCCGGACGGGGCTTCCCGGAAGGACAGAAGACCTGCTCTGGTGCTTTTGCATGACCATGGCGCAAGGTTCGACATAGGCAAAGAGAAACTCGCACGCCCTATGGCGTCCGCTCCGGAGCATGTCAGGAGATCTTCCAGTCAATGGGTCGATACGAATTTCGACGGGGTTTACCTGGCCGACAGCCTGGCCTCGCTGGGTTATGTAGTGATAGTCCCGGAGCAGTTGTACTGGGGCGGAAGGAGTTCCCGCAAGTGCCGGGAATGGTCGGAGCGGATGTACGGAGCCGGAGAACTCCCGTCCTTGGAGGTCAAGGCTCTGCGACCTCTAAAGAATGAAGTATATGAGGGCCAGAGGGCTGTTTATGACAGCCTTGCGGCCAAGGGGATATGCTGGGCGGAAATGACTCTCAACGAAGATATCGCGGCGGTCGAGGTGCTGAGGTCGCTCCCGTTCGTGGACAGAAGGCGGATAGGAGCTTTCGGCTGGTCGATGGGGGCTCACCGGTGTTTCCTGCTGACCGCTTTTTGCAAGCACGTCAGGACAGGAGTATCCTTATGCTGGATGACTCTCAAGGAGCAGGAGAAGGAACCATATACGGCATCGGAATACTCGATGCTGATTCCTGCGTTGAGGGACCGGTATGATTTCCCTGATATCGCGATGTGGCTCGCACCGAAACCGTATCTTTTCCTGGCCGGGACGAGGGACAAGCTGTTCCCGAAGGAGGCAGTGGAGGAGTGCTATTCAAGGATGCAGGGTTACTATTCCGGATATCCGTCTCCAGGTGCCTTGAATACCCTTTTCTTCGATGGTGAGCATCATTGCGGGAAGGCGGAGCAGAGCATTATCGTGGCTCACCTGGATTCGGTTCTCCGCAAACGCTGATATCCCCTAAAGTGATATTCTCGTCATCTTCCAAGGTTATCTTTGCGCACAGGTCCGGCATGTCGTCATAGGTCAGGACCAGTCCGGTGGTGTATTTGATGCCGGGTGTGAAAAGCACATGGAGTCCGTCCCCTTCGGATTTGAACCGGATCTGTTCTCCGACCCATAAGGGATTGTCGCTGTCGAAGCCGCCCATCCCGGTCACGGTATTCTTAGCCACGGCGATTTTGCGTCCGTTGTCGTATAAGGTGATCCTCTTCCCGCATGTCTTGCAGCCAAGCCGTTCGATGAGCAGCTCCTGAAGGGTGAAAGGGTCGATTTCCCTGGCGATGAAAGCGGAGTTGTCTTCTTTGAACCGTATCAGGTACGGCTTTTCGACTTCCACTCCGGTACCTTCCATGACTCCGCAGGCAAGCCAGAGGTCACCGGTGGCAGGATCGTACGAAGCGTGAGGATTGTTTCCGTGATAGATATCCGGGAAATAAGAGACAACCTTGTCCTTGACCACATGTATCCCGTACCCTTCGGAAGAAACCTCCGGATTGCAGTTGACAAGGCTCCAGACGCTCACTCCGTTTTCGTTGTCACTGAATATGTTCTCATACCTTTCCATGTATGCGAGAGGCATGGCCTCGTGAACCTTTGCGGGAGCCGGAGGAATGACGATAGGCCCATCCATGGTTCCCTTCACTGGTTTGATTCCATCCTTGCAGCAGCAGGCAAGGGCTGCCGTCAGCATCAAAGCTGCGATTGTGATCGTACGTCTCATTTTGTTTCTGTCCTTTTATTGTTCCTGTATCTTCCGGAACCGGTATGCTCTTCATCGTAGCGCCGGTCCCATTCCCGGTAATATTCCATGTCAGGGTCTTCGAAGAGGGACATCTGGACCGCATTCTCATGGGTGAGCTTGGACACTCCGAGGCCTACTTGCCGCAGAGGAGTCCTTCCATCCCATATCTCGTTTAGCATCCGGCGTGCTTCATTGAGGATGACCGCGGTCACGTCCGTGGGCCTGGAAGTCTGGCACTGCTTCTGGACCACGGTGAAATCCTTGTGCTTGATGAACATGGAGACCGTCGATGCCCTGAAATCGTCTTTCCGGATCCTGTGGGCCACTATGCAGGCCACGTTGAAAAGCGCCCTGTCGATATCCTTCGGATCAGTAAGGTCCTTGCTGAAAGTCCTCTCGGCACTGTAGCTCTTAGCTTCGGCGATTTCGGTGTCGACGGGAGAATCATCCCTTCCGTTGGCATATTCATGCAGCTGGGCGGCGAATTTCTGCCCTACCAGCCGCGTCAGCTGGCCGGTCTCCAGACGGGCGATGTCGCCGATGGTGTCGATTCCGTAGGCGAGCAGCCGTTCTTCGGTTTTCTTTCCGACCCAGAGCAAATCCCGGACCCCCAGCGGCCACATCTTCTCCTCGACCTCATCGGACCATAGAGTATGGACCTTGTCCGGCTTTTCGAAGTCCGAAGCCATCTTTGCCAGCAACTTGTTCGACCCGACCCCGACGTTTACGGTGAAACCCAGCTTGGACTTGATCTCGTCCTTGAGGCTGGTCGCTATGTCCACAGGGTCCTTTCCGTAGCAGCGGAAGCTCATGTCGATGAAGCATTCGTCTATGCTGAACTGCTGGAGTACCGGCGAGTATGAGCGGCATATTCCGATGAATCCTTCCGAGCACTGCTTGTACCACTCCCAGTCGCCCCTGACTATAACCAGGGACGGACACTTGCGGAGAGCCATAGACACCGGTTCCGCAGTCTTGATGCCGAGTTTCTTGGCAGGCATGGAGGCCGCGGTGATGATGCTCCTCCTGTCGGACGGATCGCCGGATACAACGGATGGGATGAGGCGGATGTCCTCCTGCCCTTCGCGGACCATCTTCACGGCTGTCCAGCTAAGGAAGGCAGAGTTGACATCGATATGGAATATGATGCGCTGCATCCTTGTCAGATCAATATCAATTCCTTGTTTTTCAGGTATTTCCCAATCAGGTCGGAAGTCTTGGTCTTGACGAAGCAGGTTGCAGTGCCGTCTGTGCAGGCAAACCATTCGCTCCCGGCAACGATCCGGTCCATTACGAGATGGATTCCGGAAGCCTGCGGCAGTATCGCACTGAGTATCGTGGTGGCTCCAGGGAGCACACCCGTCAGGTCCCAGAGCTTGTCCGATGGAGCGAAGGAAACCCTCGGAATCCCCAGAGCCCCGCAGAAATCCCTCGTGACGAAAGGCTTGTCGTCCGTGGTGACATACAGGTAGAACTCGGTCTGCTGCCGGTTGCAGAGGAAAATGGTCTTGACTATCCGCACTCCGATCTTCTCGTCGATATGCCGGCAGTCCTCCATCGTTATACCGGGATCGGTGTCCACCCTCCCGAAAGGGATCCCAAGCCTGTCGAAGGCCGAATATACCTCCTTCTGAAGCTCTGAGGCGAACTCCTTCGGAGGAGTATGGTAGATTTCGCTGACTTTGAACATAATTACCGTAAAAATAGCAATTCCGCATTTTTTAGCAAAGTTTGAAAATTATTTTGCGGATTGGATGCAGCCCTTTCTTTTTAGCTGATGAAATTTTAACTTTGTAGATACACTTATTGACGACACTGAATGAAAACACTAAGAACCCTCTGGCCTCTTCTGGCCATGCTCATCCTCGTTTCTTGCAATGGCAAGGGTTGGAAACAAGATGCCGAAGGTGTGACCGTCAAGGTTGCCGCCAAAGCCGTGGACGGACCTTCCAGGGTGCGCCTCCAGGTAGTCGGGGATAAACTGGTAAGGGTTACCGCCACCCCGGAGAAGAAGTTTTCCGGACGGAAGAGCCTGATCATCGTTCCGCAGGATGCCGAGCCGCAGTTTTCAGTCAGCGAAGCCGAGGGCTCGGTAGTGCTGGAGACCTCTTCGGTCAAGGCTTGCGTACGTATCTCCGATGGTGCTGTGAGTTTCGCATCCAAGGAGGGTGACTGCGTACTTGACGGGAACAGGATGACATTCACCCCGATATCGGTGGAAGGCAAGGATGGATATTCCACCCGGCTGGTGTTCGATTCCCCTGACGGGGAAGCCTTCTATGGCCTTGGGCAGCAGCAGTCGCTCGAATTCAACCATAAGGGAGGCAACGAGGAACTGTATCAATACAATACCAAGGTTTCGGTTCCTTTCGTAGTCAGCAGCCGGAACTACGGAATCCTTGTGGACAACTATTCCCTCAGCCGCTGGGGCAACCCGGAACCATACAGGCAGCTCTGCGAAGAGTTCAAGGTATATGGCGCCGACGGCAGGGAAGGCGGCCTGACTGCCAGCTACGTTCCTGCGGAGGGCGATCCCGTCATACGTCAGGAGGACTCGCTCTATTACGAAACCGAATGGGCGATCAAAAACCTTCCGGAAATGAAGCTGAAGGGAGCGAAGGTCACCTATGAAGGCTTCCTCGAGGCACCGGAAGACGGAAACTACCATTTCATTCTCTACTATGCAGGCTTCCAGAAGGTGAGCCTCGGTGGCAGGGAAGTCGTTTCGGAGCGCTGGAGACCGGCATGGAATCCGAACTCATACAAGTTCACGGCCTGGATGTCCAAGGGGGAGAAGACTCCGGTGAAGGTGGAATGGAATCCGGACGGAGATGTCTCCTACATCGGCCTCAGGGTGGCCGCGCTCCAGTCGGAAGAAGAACAGTCCAAGTTCTCTTTCTGGTCCGAGATGAGTCCCGAACTGGATTATTACTATATAGCCGGAAACAATTATGACGAAATCATTTCCGGGTACAGGACCCTTACCGGCAAGGCCCAGGTGATGCCGAAATGGGCAGCCGGTTTCTGGCAGAGCCGCGAACGCTACGGCACCCAGGATGAACTGGTAGAGACGCTTGCCGAGCTCAGGCGAAGGAATATTCCCGTGGACAACATCGTCCAGGACTGGCATTACTGGAAAAGTGACCAGTGGGGGAGCCACGAGTTCGATGAAAGCCGCTATCCTGATCCTGGGAAGATGCTGGATGACGTGCATGGGATGAATGCCAGGTTCATGATTTCAGTATGGCCGAAGTTCTATGTCAACACCGACCATTACAAGGAACTCAAGGCTGCCGGATATATCTATCCGCTTGCTGAGCAGGACAGTCTCAAGGATTGGCTCGGTTATGTTGAATCCTTCTATGATGCCTATTCGGAAGGAGGACGCAAGATGTTCTGGAGACAGATGGACGAGTGCCTTTACACCAAGTATGGCCGTAAGATCGATGCCTGGTGGATGGATGCCAGCGAGCCTAACCTGAGGGATTGCCTCCCGATGGATTACCTGAAGGCCCTGACCACCCCGACGGCGCTGGGGCCTTCCACCGAATACTTGAACGCATATGCTTTGGTCAACGCCCAGGCGATCTATACCGGCCAGCGCGAAGTCGAACCGGACAAGAGGGTGTTCCTCCTCACCAGGAACGGCTTTGCAGGACTACAGAGGTATTCCACTTCCACCTGGAGCGGCGACATCGGTACCTGCTGGATCGACATGCATGCCCAGATGGCTGCCGGATTAAGCTATTCGATGAGCGGTATTCCTTTCTGGGGGATGGATATCGGCGGCTTCAGCGTGATGGACAAGTTCACCCAGGCTGCCAGCGTGTTCGAGGCAACGGGCAAGGTAACCCCTGACTTGGAAGAATGGAGGGAACTCCAGACCAGGTGGCATCAGTTCGGCGCATTCGTGCCGCTGTTCCGCACCCACGGGCAGTGGCCTCGCAGGGAGCTTTGGAACATCGCGCCCGAAGGCAGCCCGGCATATTCCAGCATCCTTTACTACATGAAGCTGCGCTACCGTCTGATGCCGTATGTATATTCCCTTCTCGGGGCAGTCCATTTCAACGACTATACCTTGATGAGGGGCCTTCCTATGGACTTCCCGGGGGACAGGAACGTGACGGACCTGTATGACCAGTGGATGTTCGGACCTGCCTTCATGCCTTGTCCGGTGTATGAATACAAAGCCCGCAGCAGGGAAGTATATCTGCCGGAGTGCGAGGGCTGGTATGATTTCTACGACGGAACCTTCCTGCCTGGCGGCAGGACTATGGTCGCCCAGGCTCCGTACGAGCGTATGCCACTGTACGTCAGGGCTGGCTCTATAGTTCCTTTCGGGCCTGAGATCCAGTGGTCCGACGAGAAGCCGGCCGATCCTGTCGACCTCTACGTCTATGCCGGCAGGGACGGGGAATTCACCCTTTACGAGGATGAGAACGTCAACTACAATTACGAGAAGGGGGCATATTCGAAGATAGTCTTCAAATATGACGATGCGGCCCGCACATTGGAGATATGCGACCGTGAGGGCTCGTTCCCCGGGATGCTCGGGACGCGCAGGTTCAACGTCGTGCTGGTTACTCCGCAGAACGGTCGGGGATATGCCCAGCCTGTGAAGGGCATCGAAGTGGAATATGCCGGGAAGGCTCTTGAAGTGAATCTTTAGCAATCAGGATATGTATCTGTTAGGTTACGACATAGGAAGTTCTTCAGTGAAAGCTAGTCTGGTCGATGTCAGGACCGGGAAGTGCGTTGCAAGCACATTCTATCCCAAGCACGAGTCCCATATCATATCCCACAGGATCGGATGGGCTGAACAGGAGCCGCAGATGTGGTGGGAGAATGTCAAGACAGCGACCGCGGAAGTAGTATCTTCCATCGACGTAGATGAAATAGCCGCCATCGGGATTTCATACCAGATGCACGGACTGGTATGTGTTGGCAAGGATATGGAACCCCTGCGGCCATCCATCATCTGGTGTGATTCGAGAGCTGTCCCTTATGGAGAAAGTGCATTCAAGGACCTGGGCAGCGGCAAGTGCCTGGGGCATCTGCTCAATTCCCCGGGTAATTTCACGGCTTCCAAGCTGGCGTGGGTGAAGGAGAACGAGCCGGAACTCTTCGACCGGATCCACAAGATAATGCTTCCGGGCGATTACATTGCGCTGAAGATGACCGGTGAGGCATGCACTACGGTTGGAGGTCTTTCAGAGGGGATGTTCTGGGATTTCGCGGAGAACCGTCCGGCTTCGTTCCTGATGGATTACTTCGGTTTCGACGAGAGTATCCTTCCTGAGATCCGTCCTACGTTCTCCGAACAGGGCCGGCTGACCGCTTCGGCAGCCTCGGAGCTTGGCCTGAAGGCCGGGATACCTATTACCTACAGGGCTGGGGACCAGCCGAACAACGCCTTGTCCCTGAACGTTTTCGATCCTGGTGACATAGCGGCGACGGCAGGTACTTCGGGAGTCGTGTATGGAATAGGCAGGGAACTCTCCTACGACCCTCAGTCAAGGGTGAACACTTTCGCCCATGTCAACCACGATGCCGCCGACCCTCGCCTGGGTATACTGCTCTGCATCAACGGGACCGGAATCACGAATTCCTGGGTCAGGCGCAACGTGATCCCGCGCGGGATGATGTACGACGAGATGAACGTCAATGCCGCCGAGGTTCCGCCGGGATGCGAAGGCGTTGGTATCCTTCCTTTCGGCAATGGGGCGGAGAGAATGCTCGGCAACCGGGAGGTCGGGGCCAGGATATTCGGCCTGAACTACAATACTCATAGCTGGAAACATGTCCTCAGGGCTGCCCAGGAAGGGGTTGTTTTCTCCTTCAAGTACGGGATCGACATCCTTGAGCAGATGGGTTTGAAAGTCGGTACTATCCATGCCGGCTACACCAACATGTTCCTCAGCCCGATATTCCGTGACACCCTCGCAGGGGTCACCGGGGCTACGATTGAACTGTATGATACCAACGGTGCGGACGGAGCGGCCAAGGCTGCCGGAATGGGTGCCGGAATCTACAAGGATCACGATGAGGCTTTCTCGACCCTGGAGCGCCTGGAGGTGGTCGAACCTTCCGGCGGGGAGGTTTACCTGGAAGCCTACGAAAGATGGAAAGAAGAATTGAATAAAATCATAAACAATTAATTTACATTTAATTATGGCAAAAGAATATTTCCCGCAAATCGGCAGGATCCCTTTCGAGGGCGCGGAAAGCACCAATCCGCTGGCATTCCACTATTATGACGCAGAGAAGGTCGTGCTGGGCAAGCCTATGAAAGACTGGCTCAAGTTCGCCATGGCATGGTGGCATACGCTCGGGCAGGCCAGCGGCGACCAGTTCGGCGGCCAGACCCGCGAATATGCCTGGGACCAGGCCGGCACTCCTCTGCAGAGAGCGAAGGACAAGCTGGATGCGGGATTCGAAATCATGCAGAAACTCGGGATAGAGTATTTCTGCTTCCATGATATCGATCTCATCGAAGAGGCCCCTACGATCGAAGAGTACGAAGAGAGGATGGGACAGATCACCGATTACGCCCTCGAAAGGATGAAGGAAACAGGGCTGAAGCTCCTCTGGGGTACCGCCAATGTCTTCGGCAACAAGAGGTACATGAACGGTGCAGCTACCAATCCTGATTTCAATGTAGTAGCCCGCGCCGCGGTCCAGATCAAGAATGCGATCGATGCGACCATCAAGCTCGGTGGAACGAACTATGTGTTCTGGGGCGGACGTGAAGGCTATACAAGCCTGTTGAATACCCAGATGCAAAGGGAGAAGGACCACCTTGCAAACATGCTGAAGGCGGCCCGTGACTATGCCCGTGCAAAGGGTTTCAAGGGTACCTTCCTTATCGAGCCGAAGCCGATGGAGCCTACCAAGCACCAGTATGACGTAGATACTGAGACAGTGATCGGATTCCTCCGTGCGAACGGACTGGACAAGGATTTCAAGGTCAACATCGAGGTCAACCACGCCACTCTGGCCGGCCATACCTTCGAACATGAACTCGCCGTTGCCGTGGACAACGGACTGCTCGGTTCCATCGATGCCAACAGGGGTGACGCACAGAACGGTTGGGATACGGACCAGTTCCCTGTGGACCTGTTCGACCTCACCCAGGCAATGCTGCAGATCATCCGCAACGGCGGCCTCGGCAACGGCGGCTCCAACTTCGACGCCAAGCTGCGCAGGAATTCCACAGATCCGGAGGATATATTCATAGCTCACATCTGCGGTATGGATGCGATGGCCCGCGCTCTGCTGAATGCAGCCAGGATCGTCGAGGAATCGCCGATCCCTGCCATGGTAAAGGAGCGTTATGCTTCATTCGATTCCGGTGAAGGCAAGCGTTTCGAGGAAGGCAAGATGACTTTGGAGGACCTCGTGGACTATGCGAAGGCTCACGGCGAGCCTGCCCAGACCAGCGGAAAGCAGGAACTTTACGAAACCATAGTCAATATCTACAGCAAGTAAGATATGGGTAATTATCAGGAAAAAGGCAGCAAGGGCTATCTGTTCTCGATAGTCCTGGTTGCCGTCCTCGGAGGCCTGCTCTTCGGATATGACACGGCCGTCATTTCCGGAGCGGAAAAGGGCCTGCAGGCCTTCTTCAAGGGCGCCTCGGGCTTCAGCTACACTGACTTCATGCACGGTTTCACGTGCTCCAGCGCCCTGATCGGATGCATCATCGGAAGCGCGCTGTCAGGTTTCTTCGCCACGAAGCTGGGCCGCAAGAAGTCGTTGATCATCGCCGGTATCTGTTTCTTCATCTCCGCGTGGGGAAGCATGAATCCTGAGATGTACGGAATCCTTCCTGTCGGGGAGCCATCCATGACCCTCCTGGTGGTATTCAACCTGTTCAGGGTGCTCGGCGGAATAGGAGTCGGCATGGCCTCGGCGATCTGCCCGATGTACATAGGCGAAGTGGCTCCGAGCAACATCAGGGGAATGCTCGTCAGCTGGAACCAGTTTGCGATCATATTCGGACAGCTCGTGGTGTATTTCGTAAATTTCATCATCCTGGGCAACCATGCCAATCCTGTCTATGACGCAGCCGGTACCATAGCCAACCTTTCCGACGCGCAGTGGACCATTGATTCGGGATGGCGTTACATGTTCGGCTCCGAGATGGTTCCGGCGGCATTGTTCGCCATACTTATCTGCCTGGTTCCGGAAACTCCTCGCTACCTTGTGATGACCGGTGCCGACGACAAGGCTATGGGAGTCTTGTCCAGGATCAACGGTTACGAGAAGGCCAAGGAGATTATCCTGGACATCAAGGGAACCCTCTCCGAGAAGAAAGAAAAGCTCTTTTCCTACGGTTTCATGTGCATATTCATCGGAATAATGCTGAGCGTCTTCCAGCAGGTGGTCGGAATCAACGCAGTCCTGTACTATGCTCCAAGGATATTCCAGGATATGGGTATGGACAATCCGATGGTGCAGACTGTCATAATGGGTGTGGTGAATATCACTTTCACCCTACTGGCGGTGTTCACGGTGGAGAAATGGGGCCGCAAGCCTCTGTTGATCTGGGGCTCGATAGGAATGGCGGCCGGCGCCCTCGGAGTGGCTCTTACCTTCGGGAAGGAGGGGATGAGCTTCATCACCATGATGAGCATAATGGTCTACAGTGCTTCATTCATGTTCAGCTGGGGCCCTATCTGCTGGGTCCTCATTGCGGAGATATTCCCGAACACCATCCGCGGAGCCGCGGTGGCGATCGCGGTGGCTTTCCAGTGGATATTCAACTTCATCGTGAGTTCAACCTTCGTACCTATGTTCAACATGCACCTGGTGCCCGGGGACGATTTCGGCCACTGGTTCACATACGGTCTGTACGGGCTGCTCTGCGTGGTTGCTGCGGTCTTCGTATGGAAACTTGTGCCTGAGACGAAGGGAAAGACCCTTGAAGATATGTCAAGGCTCTGGAAATCCGGAGAATAGGCTGGGACTTGAAAAGGCTATAGCTCTTCTGACGGTGGCGTTTCGCCGCCGTCAGTCGCTTTTATGAGCCTCCTGATAGGCTTGAAGTCACCGAAGAACCTGGCGGCTATGACCCTTATCACGGTGTAGGCCGGTATCGCAACGAGCATGCCGACTATGCCGCCGATGTGTCCGGCCATCAGCAGGACGATGAATATCTCGAGCGGGCTGGACTTGATGCTGGTGGAGTAGATGAACGGCTGGAAGAAGAAGTTGTCAATCAGCTGGGTGCAGGCGAAAATGGCGACCAGCGTGACCAGGATCAGCCAGAAATTCGGATACACGCCCAATGCTGCGGCGTTACTGTATTTCAGGACCAGGCCGAGCACGACTCCGATGCCGCCTCCGATCCACGGGCCGACGTATGGGATGACGTTGAGGAGGCCGGCCATGAAGGCTATGCCGATGGCCGGATAGAATCCCAACTTGGCTATCAGCCAGAGGCCCAGGAAGTCCAGGAGGGCGACGCCTATGACTTCTGTCAGGAGTCCCACGAAGTATCTGGTGAGCAGGTGCTCGATATCTCCGATTGCGCTTACGGCTTCGCCTTCGAGCTTGTCAGGAACGACTGAACCGACTATCCTGCGGAAGAGGTTTTCGTCTTTGATGAAGAAGAATCCTATGAACATCACCGAGAACAGACCGATGCCGAAAGATCCGAGGGCGGATGCGACCGAACCGACCACTGATGTGATCGAAGTGAGGTCGAAGGCGTTCCTGATCCAGTTCACGGTAGCTTCCTGGACCTTGAAATCGCGCCCGAGCGACGGAATACGGTCGATCAACCAGATATTCACCTTGTCCAGGAGACGGGATATCTCCGATGCGTTGAATGAGGCGCTCTGCAGGTTGGAGGATACGCTTGAGATGATGCTGGAGACCACCGGGATGACCTGGGTGATGATTGCCAGGAGGATGCTGAGGATAAGGAGCAAGGTTATGATCGCCAGCAGCCAGTCCGGGGCGGACTTCCCTTTGATCCGGCATTTCCTGAGGAGCTTCATGATCGGTCGGCCGAGGAGGGATACCACCGCGGCCAGCACCATGTATATCAAGACGTTCCTGAAATACCAGCACAGAGCGATAATGATTGCTGCGACAGCGGCCCAGATTATGTACCGTGCCAGCTTGTCAGTATTCCTTTCTTCAGCCATAGTCTTCGGTATCGTTTCTACAAAGGTAATCATTTTCCGATTATCCCCCGGAAGTTGTCAATTCCATGTTTTTTTGCTAATATTGTAGAATATGGAAATAAAGATATCTGATGAACTGAACAGCATCATCCGTTATGCCAGGGAAGAAGCCATGCGCACCGGCAGTTACGGAATCGGTCCGGACCACCTTTTCCTTGGAATGATGCGACACTCTGACAATGATGCTTGCAGGCTCCTGGCAGGGCTTGGGGTGGATATAGACGAATTCAAGCGATTCATTGACAGCCATATATTCACGAACGAATCAATCCCTTATTCCGAGGCTGACAAGGTATCCTTCTCCAGATATGCCCAGAACGTGCTGAGTATCACGGTAATGGAGGCTTCCAAGATGAATGCTTCGGAAGCTACCTCCCTGCACCTGATGCTGGCGCTTTGCCGCACTACCGAGAATTACGGTCAGGCATATCTCCGCCAGCACGGGGTGGATTACGGCAGGCTCCTTGCCCGGATGAGGGATGAGGGTATGCTGAACTACGGCAAACAGGGCGGCGAAGAGGATGCCGGCGGTGATGATGAAGACCAGGACGACGAGGAAGGGATTCCGGCCGAAGGCGGCAAGTCTTCCGCCAAGACGAAGATCGAGGATTTCGGATTCGACCTTACCAAGGCGGCTGCTGAAGGCAAGCTTGATCCGGTGGTGGGCCGTGACACCGAGATCGCCCGCGTGATCGAGATCCTGGGGCGCAGGAAGAAAAACAATCCGATGCTTATCGGTGAGCCTGGTGTCGGAAAATCAGCCATCGTGGAAGGAATCGCCCAGCGTATCGCAGGCGGCAGTATTTCTCCGGTACTCGCAAAGAAAAGGCTGATATCCCTGGACATAGCATCCGTCGTTGCGGGTACGAAATACCGCGGCGACTTCGAGAAGCGCCTCAAGGCGATCATAAAGGAAGCCAGCACTAATCCGGATATCATCCTGTTCATCGATGAGTTCCATACCATAGTGGGAGCGGGAGGGGCTGCTGGCAGCCTGGATGCTGCCAACATGCTCAAGCCTGCGCTCGCCCGCGGGGAGCTCCAGTGCATCGGAGCCACCACGATGGATGAATTCGCCAAGATAGTGGAGAAGGACGGAGCCCTTGACAGGCGCTTCCAGAAGATCGTGGTCGAACCGACCGACATCCAGCAGTCCGTCTCCATCCTTAACAATATCAAGAGCAATTACGAGGAATTCCACAAGGTGACATTCAGCGACGAGGCCATCGAGGCCTGTGTCCGCCTCACAGACCGGTACGTTACGGACAAGTTCCTGCCGGACAAGGCGATAGATGCTATGGATGAAGCCGGATCGATGGTCCGCCTCAGCCTGACTAAGGACAAGAAGACCGGTAACGTCGTGGATGCCGAAGACATCGCCACGGTGGTCTCCAAGATGACCGGGATTCCTGTGAACAAGGTGGCCGAGAGCGAGGGGAACAGGATAATGAAGATGAAGACCCGCCTCCAGGACAGGATAATCGGGCAGGATGAAGCCATTGACAAGGTCGTCCGTGCCATCCAGAGGAACAGGGCGGGACTGAAGGATCCGAACCGTCCTATCGGCACATTCCTCTTCTTCGGCCCTACCGGTGTCGGCAAGACCCGGCTGGCCAAGTGCCTTGCTGAGTATCTATTCGATTCTGAGGAGAATATGGTCAGGATCGATATGAGCGAATACATGGAGAAATTCACCGTTTCCCGCCTCATTGGAGCGCCTCCGGGCTATGTAGGATACGAGGAGGGCGGCCAGCTCAGCGAACGGGTGCGGAGGAAGCCGTATTGCGTGGTCCTGCTGGACGAGATAGAGAAGGCTCATCCGGACATATTCAACATCCTGCTCCAGGTTCTGGACGACGGGCACCTTACCGACAGCAACGGCAGGGTGGTCAATTTCAAGAACACGATAGTGATCATGACTTCGAACGTAGGCAGCCGCGAGCTGGATGAATATGGCACCGGCGTGGGCTTTGCCACCGCGGGCAAGAATGTCACTCAGAACCGCCAGACCGTGCTGGAGAAGGCCATCAAGAAGTCGTTCCCTCCGGAATTCATAAACCGTGTGGACGATCAGATATTCTTCAACACCCTTACCAAGGAGGATATCGAGCAGATTATCGACATCGAGCTCAAGGAACTTCGGGAAAGGGCTGAGGAAACCGGTTACAAACTGACCATCACTCCTGCCGCGAAGCGGTTCATCGCCGATGCCGGATATGACCCGGCGTTCGGTGCGCGGCCGCTCAAGAGGGCAGTGATGAGATATGTCGAAGATCCGGTGTCTGAATTCATCATTTCCGACAGGATCCTTCAAGGGAAGAAAAAGAAAGGGGCGACCGGACTGCGTGTCCTCAAGGTCGGTCTCTCTCCCGACAAGGAAAGCACCCAGGTCACCCTCAAGGAAGACTAGTCGCCCATTACGGCGCTATCCATTTCAAGGCCCATGTCGCCCATCATCTCGAGGAGGGCTTTGAGCGAAGATTCGGTTGAAATCATCGAAGCGAGTTTCGTGAGGTCGTATTCTGTGTTTTTCATCGCGAAAAAGTGTTTGTTCCTTGTTTACGATGCAAAATTAGTCCTAGCTTGTGCCAATTCGAGGCACAAGCTATTTTTTTAATAAAAAACCGGAGACACTTCACGTGTGCGCGCGTGCGCGCGTTTGTATATGTCAGTTTTATTAGTTAACTTTGTACGATTAACCATAAGGAAAATCTTATTATATGGATAGTGAGGAAAAGATTGTAGAAGGCAAGACCGGCGGAATCATCGAACCGGTTGAGATCGATCACGAAATGCGTACTGCGTACATCGACTATTCGATGTCCGTAATCGTTTCCCGTGCCCTCCCAGATGTAAGGGATGGTCTCAAGCCGGTTCAGAGAAGGGTCCTTTACGGAATGGACGGACTGGGGCTTTCCTATTCGGGCCCGACCAGGAAATGCGCCAAGATAGTTGGAGAGGTGCTGGGAAAGTACCATCCGCATGGCGATTCCAGCGTCTATGACGCTCTTGCAAGGCTTGCCCAGAGTTGGAACCAACGTTATCCGACCGTGTTCGGGCAGGGTAACTTCGGTTCGATGGACGGCGATCCGGTCGCTGCGATGCGATATACGGAGGCGAAGCTCCAGAAGATCACTGAGGACATACTCGGAGATATCGACAAGAATACCGTCGACATGGTCAACAACTTCGACGACACCGAGCTCGAGCCGACCGTCCTGCCTACCAAGGCTCCTCTCCTGCTGCTGAACGGATCTGCGGGTATCGCCGTGGGTATGGCGACCAACATGGCTCCGCACAACCTGGCTGAGACTTGCGACGCGATCTGTGCATACATCGACAATCCTGACATCGACACTGACGGTCTGATGCAGCACATCAAGGGACCTGATTTCCCGACCGGAGGTATCATAATGGGATATTCAGGCATCAAGGATGCCTATGAGACCGGAAGGGGCAGGGTGGTCGTGCGCGCCAGGACCGAGATCGAGGTGGCCGAAAACGGCCGTGAGACCATCGTCGTGACCGAGATCCCGTATATGGTCAACAAGAAGGAGATGATCGAGAAGATCGGCCAGATGGTCGAGGACAAGAGGATCGAGGGCATCACCTATATCAACGACGAGACTTCCCGCGAAGGTGTCCGCGTGGTCATCCGCGTGAAGCAGGGATGCAACTCCAATGTCGTGCTCAACACCCTCTTCAAATATACCCAGCTCCAGTCCAGTTTCGCCTTCAACAATGTGGCGCTGGTCAAGGGGCGTCCAAGGACCCTGTCTCTCAAGGATATGATCGCCAACTTCGTGGATTTCCGCCATGAGGTGATTGTAAGGAGGACCAAATTCGAACTGGATAAGGCTCAGAAGAGGGCCCATATCCTCGAAGGACTCCTTAAGGCCATCGATGTGATCGACGAGATCATACGTATCATCCGCCATTCTTCGAGCGTCGAGGAGGCCAAGGCCGAACTCATCAAGCAGTTCGATTTCTCCGAAGTTCAGGCGACGGCCATCGTGGAGATGCGCCTGCGTCAGCTGACAGGACTCGAACGGGAGAAACTCCAGGCAGAATACGACGAGCTTGAGAAGTTTATCGCCCGCTGCAACGAAATCCTCGGCAGCGAAGTGGAGCAGCTCAAGATCGTCAAGCAGGAAACCATGGAGCTCAAGGCGAAGTACGGCGATCCTCGCCGTACCGAGATCCGTCCTTCCGAAGAAGAATTCAATCCGGAGGACTTCTATGCCGACGAGGATGTGGTCATCACGATCTCCCATTTGGGCTATATCAAGCGGACTGCCTTGACCGAATACCGCACCCAGGCCAGGGGTGGAGTCGGAATGAAGGGCAGTGCGACTCGTGACGAGGACTTCATCGAGCATATCTACATAGCCAACATGCACTCTACGATGCTGCTGTTCACGAGGAGCGGCCGTTGCTACTGGCTCAAGGTATATGAGATTCCTGAAGGCTCCAGGGCCTCGAAGGGAAGGGCGATCCAGAACGTTCTCAGCATCCCTGACGACAAGATCCTCACCTACATCAATGTCAAGACGCTGAAGGATGAGGAATATGTTGAATCCCACAGCATCGCGCTCGTCACCAAGAGGGGCGTGATCAAGAAGACCGCCCTGACGGCATATTCACATCCTAGGGCAGCAGGAGTCAACGCCATCAACCTCCGCGAAGGCGATGAACTCGCAGAGGCTCTCCTTACCGGAGGCCACGACGAAATCCTTATCGCAGCCCGCGACGGACGTTGCTGCCGCTTCAACGAAGAGGATGCCCGCGAGATGGGCAGGACCTCCACCGGAGTTCGTGGCATCAATATTGAAGAAGGCGATGAAGTGATCGGCGCGATCAACTATGACCCGTCAGCCGCAGACGCTGCAGACCACACCGTACTGGTGGTGAGCGAGCACGGATTCGGAAAGAGGACCGATTTTGATGAGTACAGGATTACCAGGAGGGGAGGAAAGGGAGTGAAGACCATCAACATCACCGACAAGACGGGCAAACTGATAGCCATCAAGAACGTAACCGAGAACAATGACCTTATGATCATCGAAAAGTCGGGTCTTACCATCAGGATGGCCGTAACCGACATCAGAGTGGCTGGAAGGGCTACACAAGGTGTCAAATTGATAAACATCAAGGATGGAGACTCGATTGCTGCGGTTTCCACCGTTGAAAAGAACAACGAAGAAGAAACGGTGAACAATACCGAAGAAGACAATAACAACTAAAACATTCAGTATAATGAAAAAGTTTTTGATCGTGTTGGCATTGCTTGCTTCCGTACAGGTTGCTAATGCCCAGGTTAACGCCGGAGCGGCCAAGAAGGCTGTCGAGGCTGCTCTCTCTGCTTCCCAGAACCCTAAGAAAGCTGCCAAGGTGGCTACCTGGTTGAAGCTCGCCCAGACTTATGTGGACGCTTACAACGCTCCTACCGCCAATGTATGGCAGGGTGCGGCTCTCAACGAGCTCAAGCTCGCCATGGGTGGTGAGAAGGCTACCTCCGAGGAGAATGTCGTCATCAACGGCGCTCAGTATCTCAAGCAGGTCTTTGATAACAAGAACCTTTATTTCAACGGCAACGGCCAGCTCGAAATCATCGAGGTAACCAAGCCTGTGATCGAGGATGCCCTTCCGAAGGCTCTCGAGGCTTACAAGAAGGCTTTCGAGGTTGACACCAAGGCTACCAAGGTCAAGGATATCGCCAATGGAATCAAGACCATCAGCGAGAAACTCACCCAGGAGGCTTACAACGCTTATTCCCTCGGTGACATCAAGAAGGCTGAGTCTTTCTTCGAGGCTGCATTCGATGCTTCCGCACAGAAGCCTTACGAGAAGATCGACACCAGCTCCCTTTACAATGCCGGCTTCACATCCTGGAACCTCGGCGATTACACCAAGGCCAAGACCCTGTTCGACAGGTGCCTCAATTATGGCTACTATGCTGAGAACGGTGAGGTTTTCGCTAAGCTCGCAGACTGCGCTGCAAAACTCGACACCTCGAAGGCAGGCCAGGCCCTTTCAAAGGAATATCTCGAGAAGGGATTCACCAAATTCCCTGGCAGCCAGAGCCTCCTGATCGGTCTGATCAACTACTATGTCTCCAGCGGAGAGAACACAGGCAGGCTCTTCGAGCTTCTCAACGAGGCCAAGAAGAACGAGCCTAACAACGCTTCCCTGTATTATGTCGAGGGTAACATCCATGCAAAGCTCGGCGAAATCGAAGAGGCCGTCAAGTCTTATCGCCAGTGCGCAGAGATCGATCCTAACTATGAATATGGTTACATCGGTGAAGGTATCCTCTGCTACAACCAGGCTATCGAGATCCAGGACAAGGCCCAGAACGAGTTCGACGATGCCAAGTACACCGCACTCGTGCAGGAGTTCGAAAAGGTGCTGAAGGGCGGTATCGAGCCTTTCGAGAAGGCATATGAGCTTTCCAAGGACGAAGTTGTCAAGAGCAGCATCGCCGAGTACCTCAAGAATATCTACTACCGCTTCCGTGACCAGGATGCCAAGTATCAGGCAGGTTACGACAAGTATCAGGCTATCCTGAGCAAGTAATCGGCAGGATCATGAATGACAGAGGACGACCCACAGGCCGTCCTCTTTTTATATTTGCTTTCTGCACACCCTGAATATAGGACCTAGAACAAGGTGATACACCATCGATTGATGTATCACCTTATAGTTAATCATTCGTTGTTACAAAGTATTTAAGGTGTTGCTTTTGCTCTTCTGCAAGTTCTCATCATACTGCTTGGAAAGAGATAGGAGAAGGTTCTCAAATACGGGATAACGACTCTTGCTATAAATCAAAAGCGAATGCTCAAAGTTGCCAGTCGATTTTGACCCTGGTTCCATATGGAAATACTCTTTATTCACATAGTCAAGAGCGATCTTTTCGTTAGCCCAAGTTCGTTTTTCATCAGTCGATCTCGTCGCGGTTATGTCATTACCAGTTTGTACTCTCAAGTAGTAATAGTTATAATGTCCTCTCCCGTTACCATATTTTTTCTTTGTAATGGTCAATGACATCAGTTTCATTTTTATCATCGGGATAAAAAAAGACTGCGACCAAAGTGTCATTTAAGAATGCCATATCAAACTTGTCGAATTCAAGGTCTCCAATCTTGATTCCAGTAAACTGCGGTTGAAGCTGCTTGATTCGTCCTTGAGCTTCTTTCGCTATCCATTCTTCCTTTTCGAAGCTATTGGAGATGTCATCCTTCTTTGTTTCCCAGAAATCATGTCCCCAATGACCGTTATACAAGTTTGATTTCCTATCAAAGGAACTACTGCTGTTTTTGTAATCCTTATCATTAAGAGCGTTTTTGAATGTTGTCTTACCGATAATGAATTGCCCCACTCCCTGTAAGTCGGCACATGCGGCAAACAGCTCTTCGTCAGTTGGGTCGTAACTCTCATCAATGATTTCGGGTTTATCCGCCTGAACACTACAGGAAATGACAGCTAAAACAAGCAGTAAACAAAAAGGTATCTGTTTCATAAAAATGAGATTATGCGTTATCAATCTATGCAAAGATAGCTTTTTATTGAAAAGGGCACAAAACCTATCCTTCTGCTTTTCTATCAGATGTGAGTTCGATTCTAGGCTGAATCACGCACTTGTCATTCCGGCATGGCTTGCCCCCGAAAATGCTAGTGTAAATGAAAAACCGAGGGGATAGAGTAGGCTGCCTTGCGGCACGGGTTCAAACCGAACCTACTTCAGACACCTCTAATATCTGCGATAGTGGCTCCGAACCTTTACAACCTTGCCATTGTTCCAGCGTGTGTGCGCCTTCACTCGGACAAGTCTCACAACCTCCACTCTAATGGAGAATAGAATCAGCGTCAGATAAGTTCTCATAAACGTTATGTTAATATTGTTGAAGGTGAGAGAACTATCGAGGCTTGCATTCATTACCTCCCCTCGGTTAAGGGCCTTTCAAAAATAAAACAGACATCCATTTAGAGGATAGATGTCTGTTGTCTGTCTCAACAATATTATGAGAACATAACGTTGATGCAAAGGTAATCATTTTTACCAAACCTGCAACATCTATCTGATCTTTTTGATCTGGTAGAGTCCTTCATCTCTCCGATAGTTTCTTTCGGAGCGAAGCGACTTCAGGGGAGTTTGAGGGGGAATGCCCCCTCAATGAATGAGAGGTGTCCCCACGAGCACGCAAAAAGTCCGCCCTGAGGCGGATTTTTCGGGTCCTTGGTGCAAGGAGGACTTGAACCGCCTGATGCCTTGGATAGACAAGATTTGGGCGTTGCATCCGTACTTCCCCGAACTGATGGGCAAGGAGCGGACCTTGCAGGGTGCAGAACTGCTGAAATGACTATTCTTTCACTTGCGAGATATACTCTTCAACCTTCCGCAAGAAGGGTTGAGTCAGTTTATCGTTGGATGTCTTTTTTAGGATACTGCTTTTGAGCGTTTCCATCGACAACCCCTTGAAAGCAGGATTATCTCGGTCAAGGTACAATTCAAACCCTATAGAACTGACATAGCATTCTTCAAGTGACTTGTCCCTACGAAGGAACGACAAGATGTACTCGGGGTCCTCACAAACCACTTTGAACGCATAGGGACCAAGCATTTCTGATAGAGCACCGTCAGAGGACATCAGGATTTTGTTGAAGAGAAAAAAGTGAAGTGCCCTCACCCCGTTGTTTTCTTGTTTCGTGGTCAATACATCTAACAGACGCTCGGTCAAGTTATCGTCTGTAGCCGTAATTCGCTCAAAGTAATAGTCGGATACGAGGGGACTCACTTGTTTGAGTGAAAGAACCGTTTCACGCTCTTCAGCGGTGAGCTCAACCCAATAAACGGGATTATTGGGTTGAATGTTCCATAGCAAGAGCGTATGAATGAGCAGTAAGACAATCTTCATAATCTTGAATTGCCATTTCTATCTTCAATGCTTCAAATTCTTTGCCGAACGAGTGTTTATCTCGAAACCTCGAACCGCAACAATCTCGCCACTCTTCTCCATAATCATAAAGAAGTCAGGAGTTTGTAATTTCCAAAAAAGAAAGCAACCCTCGGATTCCTCCGAGAGTTGCAGCAGAGGTCCTTGGTGCAAGGAGGACTTGAACCGCCTGATGCCTTGGATAGACAAGATTTGGGCGTTGCATCCGTACTTCCCCGAACTGATGGGCAAGGAGCGGACCTTGCAGGGTGTAGAGTTGAAGAAATAAATCTTCATAAGAGTTTGTATATAGGAAACAAAGGCTATATACCAATATCCCATGGAAGTAATAATCCCAATAAAACCACAACGAAGAAATACACGATACAGAGAATAAGAGGAATCCACTCGTACTCC
>JAEEGH010002683.1_pt1 | contig 47782 bp, 23 predicted proteins | sample 9134181 | NCBI WGS metagenome assembly JAEEGH01 (sample SAMN16246544, study PRJNA631951) | gut metagenome | biome: gut microbiome; feature: rumen; material: DP-attached | host: Bos | place: Iran: Karaj | collected 2018-10
CAAGCATAGGAAAAAAGTGATCACAGATGAGATCGGTGATTTCATGAAGAATTACGCCGCTTACCTCTGTGGACGCATGAACAGCGAACTCATTTCAGCAGAGACAGACGTCGATCACATGCATCTGCTGATCTCCATGCCACCTGATGTTGCACCTGTAAAACTCATCAATTCGTTAAAATCACAGCTGTCCAAAGAAGTGAGAAATACATATAGAACACACGTTGAGAAATACCTACGTGGAGATTCACCCTTCTGGAGTGCAAGTTACTTTTGCGCCACTACCGGAAGTGTTTCTCTTGATACTGTTAAGAAATATATTGAAGATCAGCGAACAGAAGAACACAAACGCAAATACATTAAGACGGGGAAATACAAAAAGAAAAGCTAGTGCGACTCATCCCACAACCGATTTCATCGGAAGGGGTTTTCTCGCACGATGTTTATAATCTATAAGAGCCTCATCAACCGTAATTCCAGTATCAAAGCTTGTTCCTGAACTACTGAAGCAATTAATATTATACTATTTTTTGTTGGGTAACATATACTTTTTGTGTGTTAAATCGTTAAAAATAAAAACGCTCCCTGGGGATTATTAGAAAAAACTTGGGATTTTTTGTTTATGATGGGAAAAATTAAAAATTGAAGGATTATTATATACACTAGTTATATTCCTCAAGGAAGCGTCCTTATTAACCGACCATAATCTATTTTACATCAATCAAAAAAGGCCCAGTCATTTACACTGATTTGGGTCTTTTTTACACTTATTTATATTTTCATGAGGCTCCAGATACTTTGGGCTCCATCTGATGGCAGCCTTAAGTTATATTTCATCTATACTGTCAACAATATATGCCTCATCAACAGTTGCAAATTTGCCATTTTCAACGGTAAGTGAAAATACTGCATATGCAAAGGCTTCACCATTTTCTTCGTCATACTGAGCTACAAAGATCTTTGTAGTACCGTCCTGCATGATAGGAAGATTTGATGCGTAATAAACGCCATCTTCAGCATCTGTATCACAGATCTCTACATCATCAACATAAACGATTTCTTCACACCAAAGGTCTGTTCTATATGGAGCAGATATATAAGCAACACCATCTACTATATTGCAGTTAATATCATTGTTGTATTCTGTGTATTCTTCTACTGATGAAAATTCACCATTTGCATATTCAGATGAATAATTGTATTCCGTTGTACCCTCATCTGTAGTTGTTGTTACATTAAAGCTTGTTGTTGATGTTGACTCACTTGCACAAGCTGTAAGAGATACTGCTAAAACAACACCTGCCATTAACAATCCAATTTTCTTCATTATTTTTTTCCTCCAAAATGTCATGTTTTTGATTACAGATATTTATACGAGGGAAAAAAATATGTGGCAAAAAATTTTAGATCAAAGAAAAAATATGAGTCACTTCATCTTCTGTAACGATATCATCTGCTCCTAAAACGAATACACCATTATCTTTTCTGGGCTTGATCAGGCCTCTTACATAGCACTGGGCAAGCGAATTGGCACAAACTTTGCAGTTATAAATATCAGGAAACGTTCCTGCATCGCCCCAATCAAGATCCTTTTCTTTCAGGACATTTTTATAAAACTCATGTAGCACTCTTGCCATGATATTCCTGCGAAGAGGCATTTTATATACATCTCCATTACTTTCTATTATTTCGCATAAAAATGGACCAAGAGCTTCATAAGAAAGCTCCTGGTTATTTTTATTCTGATATAAATCTATAAGTTTGTTTGTAAAGTCCTTACAATTCATAATTACTTCTCATCAGAAAGCGAAACAATAAAAGTTATATTATCAAAAGCCTTAAGGTTTGATACTTCAATACATCCATCCAAAATTGTAAATGTATCATCAGTGTAAACATCAAGAGCTTTCAATTTCTTTGCATTTTCAAACACCTTGAAATATTCGCCCTTTTCGCTACCACTAAAAGCCTTAATTATATCTTTTACAGTGATCTTATAGGTATCTTTCTTATCTTTATCGCTTAGATTGATAAAACTAATTGCAAATCGTTCTCCAAAAAGAGGCTTAACAAGAATATCAACTCTGTCATTGTCCCTTATGTACTCTTTTGAAGAATCTTCCGCTGCAAGGCTCGAATAAACTCTCTTTGCCTGAATTCCAAGCTTATCCTGATTTAAAGAAATAAGCTTTTCATTAGAGATAATGTTATAGATCCAGTCTCCTTTACTTACTCTTCTAAGGTCAAGGCCCAGCATCAATGGAGAGTTCATCATGCACCACATAGCCATATGGGTCTTGCACTGGATTTCATTAAGACCATCCATGCCGATCATAAGCATATCAGGGTCATTCCACCCCTTTGAAAGGCCTGCAAATTCATCCATTATAACTGCCTTATTGTACTGTACAGCTACACCCGGTGTGTAATCGGAAGTCCAGTCGCCGTGCCCCGGATCGCCATCACTTCCGACTCTGAAAGTGATATCATTTAAGATTCTCCAGGAATCACAAACCTTCTTGCCCCAATTTTGAGGCTGTGTCTTTCCCCACTCGCAGGCTGAATAATAGATATCCTTATCAGGAGCAAGCTTCTTCAGCTCTTTTAACAGGCGTCCATAAGAATTAAGCGTATTCTCCTGTCTTCTGTGGTTCATTATCCTGACTTTGTTTATGCCCTTGTGTAATCTGCAGCTACCCCCTTCCTTTTCATCAGAGGATTCCGTTGACCAGACAAAAGAAACAGGGCTTTCGGTTTCTTTAAGGAAGCCATCAAATACCATTTCTCCTTCAGTCATGATCTGAAGCCACTCTCCAATGCCTTCCTCTTTTCCGGTTGCATATTCTACGAAGATAAGATACGCTCCATCATCAGGAACATCTACATCAAATACAAGTTCGCTGCTCTGAAGTCCTACAGGTGTAGCATCAGGTCCCGTTCCATCAAAGGTTCCTATCTTTGTAACATAGTCTCCCTTTTCTACTTTTTCTGCCCTTCTTCCTGTTATAACGCCATCTTTAACAGCAGAGAATATCTTTTCAAAAGAACCATCACTAGCGCAAACCTTAACTGCTCTTATATTTGGAGCAAAGGTGTATCTTGCATTTTCAGCATTTGAGAAAGTAGCATTATCAAAAGGATAATAGCAGTTATCAACCTTTAAGAAATCAACGCCCCACTCTATATAGCTTGCGGCATCCAGAGCTTCGTGCCCGCAGGTTCCAACCTGTGCGCCTGCGCAAAGATTGGTTCCTATGTCATTGTACATTCCAAATTTAAGACCTTTTTCATGGATATAATCAGAAAGCGCCTTAAACCCGCTTGGAAACTTGACTTCTTCATTAGAAAGCTTATCTTCAACTCTTTCAGTTTTATAGCACCCATCATCTAAAATAATGTACTCATAGCCAAGTTTATCAAGACCAAGCTCTATAAACTTATCAGCCATTATTTTAGTAAGAGCCTCCGTATTGCCACTTCCAAATGCATTCCAGCTGTTCCACCCCATTGCCGGAAGCTTATTTTTTTGTTTACCAAACATTACTTTGCCGTCATCAAAAGAGTCATACCTTCCAGCTGACTCTATCGTATCCGGTCTTAAGTTTTCATACCCCATTTTTTACCTCTCCTAAAAAAGCCGTAGTTTTTAATACTACGGCTTTTTGTTAATAAATTTTAGAATGAAACCTTCTTAAAGGATTTCTTTCCTTTTCTTACCATAACTCCATCTGCAAAGAATGCCTTGTCATAAGTTGCCTTTACATCTGTAACCTTCTCATCTGCTACAGTTACGCCGCCCTGCTCAACAGCACGTCTAGCTTCACTTCTTGTAGCACAAAGGCCTGCAGAAACAAGAACCTGAAGGATATCGATGTTTCCATCTCTGAAGTCCTCTCCCTTAAGGCTTGTAGCAGGAACATTTGCAGCATCTCCACCGCCTGCAAAAAGGGCTCTTGCTCCATCCTGTGCCTTCTGAGCTTCCTCTTTACCATGTACAAGTGCTGTAAGCTCAAATGCAAGGATTTCTTTCTTTTCATTGACTCTGCTGGGATCCCACTTCTCCATTTCAAGGATCTCCTCGATAGGAATAAATGTGAGCATCTTAATGCATTTATCAACATCAGCATCATCAACGTTTCTCCAGTACTGGTAGAAATCGAATGGTGATGTCTTGTTAGGATCAAGCCATACAGCGTTTCCGGCTGTCTTACCCATCTTTTTACCCTGAGAATCAGTCAAAAGAGTGATTGTCATAGCGTGAGCGTCCTGACCAAGCTTTCTGCGGATAAGCTCTGTACCACCAAGCATATTGCTCCACTGATCGTCTCCGCCAAATTCCAGATTACAGTTGTATTTCTGGAACATGTAATAGAAATCGTATGACTGCATGATCATGTAGTTGAATTCAAGGAAGCTGAGTCCCTTTTCCATACGCTGCTTGTAGCACTCTGCACGAAGCATGTTGTTTACTGAAAAGCAAGCTCCAACCTCTCTTAAAAGCTCGATGTAGTTAAGATTCATGAGCCAGTCAGCATTGTTTACCATTAAAGCCTTGCCATCTGAGAAATCGATGAATTTCTCCATCTGACGCTTGAAGCAGGCAGCATTGTGATCAATATCCTCTCTTGTAAGCATCTTTCTCATATCAGTTCTTCCTGAAGGATCACCGATCATTGTTGTACCGCCACCGATAAGAGCGATTGGCTTATTTCCAGCTTCCTGAAGTCTCTTCATAAGAGTAAGTGCCATGAAATGACCTGCTGTAAGTGAATCAGCTGTGCAGTCAAAGCCAATATAGAATGTTGCCTTACCATTGTTTACAAGGTCTCTGATATGCTCTTCGTCTGTAACCTGAGCAATAAGACCTCTTGCCTTAAGTTCCTCAAAAATCTGCATAATGCACCTCCAATTTATAATCGTTGCAAAGAAAAATCCTTCGCAACCTATAATGTTGCGAAGGACGAAATAATCCGTGTTACCACCTTCATTCACGCTATGCTCGCGCAAAGCGCCTCAATAAGTACGATTCAAAAAAAGAATGATACTCTACCGATGTAACGGTCAGTCCCCGTCTGGAACTAATATCTCATGATAAAAAGAATTCGTCCCAGCAGCTCACGGAGGTATTCATCATCGCTCTTAACTTACGCTTCTCACCAACCAGCAATTCTCTGTCGTCAGATTTCGATTCTTACTTATTCCGGTCACAGCCTTTAATATTTAATTCTTAACAAATTTTAATAATTTAAAAAAATTATGTCAAGCGTTTATTTGTAGTTTTAATGATAGTTTTGTAGTAAAATAAGACCACATAATAAAATTAGAATCATTGGGAGTAATGCAATTGAAACTATTTCAAACAACATTTAATCCAAGATTTATACCTAATATCAGAGAATGGGCACAAAATGTCGATTTACGTGAAGGCAATGCAATCATTCACATATACGCACCCTACACTGATAAGTCTGTGTACTACAAATTGGACAGGATTCAAAAGATTCTCAATATAGAGCTTCCCGGTGTACCTATTGTCGGCTGTAGTGCTATAGGTGAGATAATCAATGGAAGCATAGATTACAACGAATGCGTGATAACGCTCACTGTATTTGATGATCCATCTACCAAAGTTAAGGTCCTCTCTTTTTATGATCTCCATAAAGACTGTTCACAGGTTTTCTTTGATACCATAAAAGAAATTCCTGACTTAAAGGGACTTGAGATAGTATGTGCCAATTCTGACGTGATGTTTGAAAAAGCAAGTCATACAGCCGATTCTCTTCCTGACAACATTGAGGTATTTGGTGCTATTGCAGTAGGTGATGATGATAACAAGCCCTTTATCTTTACTGATGACAACGACTACCATACAGAGGGTGTTTTCCTTATTTTATATAGTGGAAAAGAGCTTCATATCCAGACAAACAGAATGTTTGGCTGGAAAGCTATTGGCTACCCTCTTCATGTAACAAGGGCAGAGGGAAACGTTGTATATGAGCTTGACGGAAAGCCTGCTTATGATGTTTACAGCCATTATCTCAACATAAAAAAAGGTCCAAACTTTTTCTATGATGCTCTGGAATTCCCATGGGAAGTTCAGGTCAATGAAGAAACTGTATACATCCGCCATGCCAAATCTGTAAATCCTGACGGATCAATCGTGATGTCTACTAGTGTTCCTGTTGGAAGCAATATCCGTCTTACTTATGGCGACCCATTAAGAATAATGGAGCACACCAAACAGGCAGGCCAGCTTATACGAGACTTTGCACCACAGGCAATTACCATATATAACTGTTTTGGTCGTAAGCTCTTTTGGGGCGAACAGGACAATATTGAGATCGTTGAGATTTCAAAGCATATGGAAGCTGCCGGATTTAGTGCTCTCGGCGAGATAATGCGTTTTAAAGGCAAGACCATCCTGAATAATCTGTCAATAGTCACTGCTGCTATGCGCGAAGGAGAAAAACAGGAAATAGACCATATCGAAGAAGGTCCGAATATGGCATCTTCAAGTATGCCTATAACTGCAAGGCTTGCAGTATTTATCAACACGATTACTGAAGAGCTCATGGAGAAAAACAACCAGCTAAATGCCATGCTCTATAAGGCTTCACACGATACTCTTACAGGTTTGCTAAACCGCGGTGCTATCGAAAGACTTATCTATGAAACAGACAACACCAAGGAATGGTTCCTTATCATGTTTGACATAGATAATTTCAAGAATATAAACGATACTTATGGTCATATCGAAGGCGATAATGCCCTAAAGACTATTGCTTCATATATAAAAGAAAAGATCATCTGCAATGAAGGTATAGAATGTGGTCGTTGGGGCGGCGAAGAATTTGTAATGCTAGTATCAAACCGCACTGCAGAATATGTAAAAACAAATACTGAAGAAATGATCAAAAATGTAGATCGGCTCCTTGGCATAGACTATACCCTTACAATAAGTGCAGGTGCAACAAAGCATAAAGAAAACGAAACCATTCTTCAGACCATAGGCCGCGTTGATGAACTTCTTTATAAAGCCAAAAACAATGGTAAGAATCAGCTTTGCAGCGATTTATAAATCAAACAAAAAAGAATGCCGATCATGGCATTCTTTTTTATACCCAACTTTAACATACTCTTGCATTTTTTATATCTGTCAGTAATTCCTCCGGAATGAACATCTTTCCATATCCAACTCCAAGATCGATCTTAGGTTTATTGGCACCATGAAAATCTGATCCTCCACTTATCAAAAGGTCATACTTCTGGGCAAGATTTCTTATCTGCCTCTCTTCTGCCGGTTCATAGGTGGAATAAATAGCTTCTATTCCCTTAAGGCCGGCATCTATCAGCCTTACTACCAAAGCTTCAAGCTTTTCATCACTCATATGATACAAAATAGGATGGGCTAAAATTGGCACTCCACCAGCTAAAAGAATAAGTTCAATCGCATCCTCAGGAGTGATATTTTCCCTTGGAACATAATATTTACAGTGATCACCTATGTATTTATCAAAAACCTCCTGCCTTGAATTAACATAACCTTTATCAAGCATGAGCTTTGCGTAATGTGCCCTTGTAATAACAGCATTTGGAAAAGCCTCAAGAAGCTCATCATAGCTTATGGGGAGTCCTGCTTCTTCAGTCAGTTTCCTGCACATTTTTTCATTGCGTTCACGCCTTGAATCTGCAAAAGCCTGAAGTCTTCTCTGAAATTCTTCATTATGATGATCAATATACAGGCCAACTACATGAACGTCTTTTCCTTCATTAACAGTAGAAAACTCGATTCCCGGAATAAATTCAATATCACTATATGTTTTACCGGTGTAATCAATAGCTTCGTCAAGACCAATGACCGTGTCATGATCAGTAAGAGCAATTGCAGCAAGATTCTTTTCATGAGCATAATCTATCAGTTCTTTTACGCTATATGTACCATCTGAACAATTTGAATGAGTATGAAGATCAATTCCTCTCATTTGCCTGAAGTTCCGCCTTTCAAAACTAAATATCAATCAAAATATGGCTTGATCACCTTTTTTACAACCTGGAGCATCAGATACATGATAATTGTATCAACCGGAAGCATCACAGCATTGGAAATAAGTCTTCCCGGAAGTATCACAGCAATTGCCTTTCCATAGAGCATATTAAGCCAAAGAGTGTTAAGTATGATATTGCATACGATCTTTACACAAGCCTGAGCCGCAATGACTCTCCAAAGCTTAAGAGGCTTGTTATAGATAAAAAGTCCATAAATGATAGCGCCGATCATTGCTGTTATAGTGAAGCCTATAAAGAAGTCTCCGTCTCCGGATGCAAACCATTTGATAACATCCATGGCTCCACCAAAGATTGCTCCTATCCATGGTCCAAAGAGATAGTCAACTATCTGATTTGGAAGTCCGGAAAAGCCAATCCTTATGTACTGGCCAAATTTAATGGTTGCCACATAGCCCAAAATAACCGAAAGGGCGCCCATCATACCGCAAAAAGTAAGGACTTTTGTTTCTTTAAGCCTTGAAACTGATGAAAAATAAGATTTGCCTGTTACTGTCTGTTTAGCTGTTTGATTTAACATAAAAATATCCTCCTTTGCAGTTTTCCATTACCACATCGGGGGATATTTAAAGTATCAGATATTCCATTGATGTAGCAGCGGGATGCGAAACTTAAACCGCGGATAAATCCTTCGTCCAGATGACAACTCCCTGTTCACCCGGCACTTAACGCTTAAATTTCTACTCTGCATTTATTATTTGCCATTCATAATACATCATAACCTCAGTAAGGTCAAAGGTTTTTTAACGTTTCATCTTAAATGCATTATAAAGCTGCTCAACAGCTCCCGGCGATGTATTACCTATCAGATGACTAAGTCCCATTACACTCATGACAGTGATCGCCATCACTTTTGACTGTCCCATAGGATTAAACTCACTGGCACTGAATATGATTGATTGAGCCATTGACATGCCGGTATTTGCTACAAGCTCTGATGTTTCTTCATATCCCTTGGCTTGGGATATAATACTGATAAGATCTGTTGAAGCAGTCTTTGGATCAGTTTCTTTATTAAACTCATTTAGGAGTTTTGTTTTTCCCACATTTATATATCCGTTCCTGATCTTCTCAACTTCTCTCTTTCCTGCATCGGTCTGAGTGTAATATTCCTTAAGCGCGTTTTTATCAGTAAGTACTCGTATTGCAAACATAGCAAAGGCAAGTCCACAATTGACCGCTTTGGAAATCATGCCATCTGTAAATCCGGATATATCAACAGCAGCACTGATAATCCTTGTTGCAACTTTTATGGTAGTCATACCAAGTCCCATTTTCTGCATAGTCTTACTAATATTCATGGAAAGATCCGCCATTCCCTGGTTTTTATCTGCAGCGTTCCTGGCTTTCTTCAGCTGACCTTCATCAAGTCTTCCATTTGTTTTAGCATTCTCAAGTTTGCCTTTATCAATAGTCTTAAAGTTTTCACTTTGCTTTTTTGTCTGATTAATAGCACTGATATTAGAGGCATAGCTTGCAATGTTCATAACATCATCAGCCGCCTTTTTTACAAGGTTTACACTTCTCATAGCACTATTGATTCGAAGCTGTGTACTCTTTTTGAAAGCATCTACAACCTTCGCGTATTTAGTTATTTTTTTTGCACTTACTCCAACTCTCCCTGCTATTTTATCGAAGGTTTCAGTCACATAGTTATCAACTGCATCTTTCAGCGTTTTAAGCTTATCAGTAGCATTAGGGTCTAACTTACCTTTAAACAGCTTGTCATTGGCAAACTTGTATGCAGCTTTTTCAACTGAGTATTCCATAAGACGGACAAACTCTCGTACCTTTTTGATAGGTATCTTATTTAGTGCCATATCATGAATTTTTTTAACACTCTTGTAGGTACTTTTTACGCTATCATAAGTATCGTACGCGTCTTTAATATCGTCTCTTATATCTCCCTTATTTGAATCCAATACAAAGACTTTATCCAGCAGTAAATACTCATTTGTAAAACTCTTGAGCTTATCTACTATCGCAGTTACTGAGTTATTTTCAAAAATAATTGAATCGATTTGTTCCTGTAGTTTTATGTAGCACTCAGTGCTATTTTTTTCAAGAGTTTTGACGTCGTCCTTAACCTCCTTCAAATTCTTGCCAAGCTTATTTACTCCGCTTACAACGTAACCTGAATCAGCAAAGCCTATAGCTTTAGATACACTTCCCAAAGTCTTTATGGTTTTACAAAGCGTATCTAATTGCTTGCCGGTAGAATTAATTGGCGAAATGCCTACAGTTTTAGCCGTGGATATACCATTGAAAGAAATAAGCCTCACCCATTGATTACCTGTCCTATGGAAGTTCCGACGCAAAAATCCATAGTTCATTTTTATTCGGCCATTTTTATAAAGTTCTCCTGCACCTCGATAAAGAAGGGCATTTCCTTCAGTAATCTCAAGCTCCTCTGTTGCTCTGTTCACAAAGTTCAGTGCCCTCTTAAAAAGCTTCCAGTCTATGGCAGTAGATCTTTTCATAAACAGATTTCGCTCAAAAGAAAAAATATCATTTATATTTTTTTGTTTTGTAAGCCTTACCCTGTCTGAAATCTGTGTAGTGTAAAGAGCTTCCATAGCCCTGTAGTATTCATCATTCTCAAGGGACAAACCAATGTTATCTTCAAGATTTGCTTCAATATACTGATCAATCAGCTTGTCACGGGCAGCAGGATCCACATAATTCCTGTCTTTTAAATTAAACAGGTTACTTTTGTAATTCTTTTTGGAGATATCAAGAATTCCTCTGTTACAAAGAGCCTTAAAGAACAATATCTTTTGCTGCTCTGTTAGAGAATAATATCCTGCAAGGGCATTATCAATATCTTTTCTATTTCCATCACTATTGTCTTTTTCAGCATGTTCTTTTACAAGGTCTTCAAAATTCTGAAGCTTAAAATCGGCTTTATTTGAATATTTTTGCTTTAATTCCTCATTTCTTTCAAATGCCTTTTTATTACCTGCATACTTTATAAGCTCGCCATGGTTCTTAAGGGTCTGTATACCGGTCTTCTTTTCCATGATCTCATCAATAAATTTAAAGGCATTCTCAATGAGCTCCCAGTCCACTGTTGTATCTCTATTTAAAGAGTTTTTCTTAAAGCAGTCTTTTGTCAGGTCTTTTCCACTAAAATTCTTATCATCTCTTAGCTGAAAACTTAGCACAGTTGTAAAAGCCTTAAAGCAGGATTCACTGTCATCAAAGCCTGCCAGAACATCAGCACTGATATCAGGATCTCCTGATAAAGTTTCCAAAAGAGCATCTCTTTTATTTTGATCTACGTATAAAGGCGCCCCATCAGCCTTAATGCAGCTTTTATCTATGGCAGTTCTGTCCTGAAGGATTCGAACAAATATCTTTAGATCACCATCGCTCATTTCTTTAAAGCGCTTTATGATCTTGTTCATCCTTCTGTTTAGGGCAATTGATTCATCTATAGCGCCTGCCTGCGCAAATCCCACTAATGGGCCAAGATAAAACTTATCTTTAGAAGCTTTTAATGCTTTTTGCAAAATAGCTGTTTTACTAAGTTTATCCTTTACTGCAAAATCAATAAGCCTTCTCTTTAAATCAGTGACAGTCAGAGTTCTGCCTCTTAAGGCATCAATATGAGTAAGCTGTTTTTTACCAAACTTCGTGTATGCACTAAAAACAGAAGCGTAGCTGTCTGATATACGCTCAACATCCTTTTCGCCATAAATACTCTTTTGTTTTGATATTTTCATAGCAAATTTCATGGCTCTATCATATGCCGCCTCTGAAATCTTAAAGTCTGATAAACCTACACCTGAAATACCAAAATCCAAAAGCTTATTCAAAGCATCTCTGTAGTTGATATCAAAATGATATTCCTGTCCGCTTACATATTTTTCCAGCTCCGCCTGAAATGCGGTAAGCTTTTTGTTCTTTTTCTCCGTTGCCTCAGTAAGAGCCATAGTTCCTTCTGTTCCGAGGCCTATCGCACTACTATCAAGGAACATAAGGCCAATAGCAAAAAGCTTTTTTTGCTCATCATCAAGAGCATCATACTTATTTGCCTTGCCTTTGAAAAGATACAGATTTGCTCTGATAAGACTTGCAATAGCTTTCTCATCAGCAGTGTCATTTGTAAGGGCTGTCTGCTCCTTCTGTATGAAATCAGAACTAGTGACTGCATTTGACTGTGAATATAGATTATTTCTGTATTCTTTTTTTCTGAATAATTCCAGTTTGTTTTTCCAAAATTCAGCATTGAACTCGTGATCACTGCTTAGTTCACCTACAACATCTTCCATGAAATACTGTCGAAGCGAGAACATAAGTCTGTCAACATAGCTCTGTGGCAGACTAAAATCCTTATTTTGCATAGCCGGATCAGAGCTCTCTTTATATATGTCAATAAAACCAGGCCGAATAACCTCCATTACTTTCTTCCAATAATCAATGTAGGCTGCGCTCTTATCAATGATCTCTCCAATATGCTTCGAATTCTCTTCAAGATCAGCATCTGTTCCTTTTACTGTCTTGTTATTCTCATCACGTCCACCAATTCCTGTAATGAGCATAGTTCTGAGATTCTTTCGAATCTCATCTATTTCCTGCTGCAATGATGGATCTTCAGATTCTTTTTCCTCAAGTTTTATGAGTTTTTTGTAATTATCCCTGAAAATCTTTAATTCCTTACTCTTTCTTATTTCCTGAGTGTTAAGATTTTCCGGCTTATCAAACCATTTATTTATAAGATCTGAGTTACCATAACATTTTACGATAAACATCAGAACTTCTTCTTCGCCCATTCCCTTATCATTCACCTGATCAGTCTTTAGCAGGTCATACAATCTTCTCATAACAAGGGCATGGTTAAAAAGAACTTCTGAATTTCCATAGGTATCTGTAATACCAGGAATAATCCCGCCTGCAGCACCTCTCTCTATAAGCGCATCCTTAAGAACCTGTGGGAGGTCAAGCTCATCACAGTACTTGTCCACTCTTTTGCGCATTTTATTTATACGGGACTCATCAATAGTAATTGCCTTTTGTCCCTTACCGGTAACTCTTACAAGAGTCTTTCCCTGCCTTATCTCATTCAATACGTAATCATTGATCTTTAGGAATTTAAGTCTCTCAAGTCTTCCATTTTCTTTCTTGGTGCTGATATCTTCTATAACCTCCTGGTCGTTATCATCTACTTCAGAATCCATGAAAGTCTTGATGTTATTTAAAATTTCAGCTTCGTTTGGTGTACTTTGTAATCTGTTTTTCAGCTCATCATATTTCCTGCTCACAAAGTCCTTACAGGATTTTTTATTTGTAATTTCCTGAAAATCCTCGATTCTTTCGACCTTAGCATATAATTCCTGTATGACAGAAAGTTTTAAAATTCTTGCTTCATCGCTCTTTAGTTTTTCTTTTTTAAGCTTATTATCTATCTGCTTTGAAGCCAGCTTAATTGCACCATTTACGCTGATGCCGCCTTTTGCAGAAAGCTTAAATAATTTACTCTGAAAATCATCAAGCTGTTTTGCATAAAAATCAGAGTCTCCTTTCAGAGTCCCTTCATAAATTCCTCTTATAAACATGTGGGCATATATTTTCCTTGCAGCCCCGGATATTACATATTTTGTTTTTCCTTTATACGCGGAATCGTGTTTACCGGCCTTATTGCATCCCATTAGAAAATCAGACAGCTTCCCATCCAGAGTATCTTCAATAAAGCTTTTAAAAGATTCCTCTCCTTTCAATAACTCCGCATAAACTTCAGGAATATTGATGATAAAAGGCACAAATTCCTTATACTTTTCGCCATCATAATTTTCAAGGGCCTTCACACCCTTCTCATATATATCTCTTGCTTCTTTTATCTCTTTTTGATTATCAATATCCTTAATGCCTGCACCTAGAGCTTTTATCTGTAAAAGAGCTTCTTCAAAACTTATTACTCCAAATCTCTCAATATTTCTTCTTTTAGCTACAAGTCTCGTATCAGGGCTCATATCATCAGTAATATCTGTAAGACCTGACATAAACCACTTAAATTTTTGATAATATGACTCTAATTCGTTTTCATTAACGCCACCCGACAAAAGGGCTTCCCTTAACTGGTCTTTTCGTTTTTCAAACCTGCTGTTTTCCAGTTTTTCCTGCTCTATCAGATCATCATTTTTGTTCTTGTAGGCCATACTATAGGGGCGGTATGGAAGATAAGTATTTTTCCCATCTCCCGATAGATGAACCAGAAATTTTTTATCCAGCTTATCTCCCAGATCATCTAAGCGCTTCTGCTCAATACTTATCTTCTTTAGCATATAAGGAAGCTTGCTCTCATCATCCCAACACTTATTTTCTCTGTATTCTCTAAGAGAATACTTCTTTCCATTATCTTTGCGTGAAATAATAGCATATATCTCAAGCTTAAAATCACCACTTGCAAAAGCGGAATTACTGATTGTCTTTTCTTCAATTTCCGACCATTGACTTTTAGTAAGAAGCCGCCCTTTTTTCTCCATAAGCTTGTGGGCAGATTCCCTGTTCTTATGTATCCTTTCAGCAATCTTTTTTCCGTCACTTTTCCAATCAATATCATCAGCATTTAAAAGCATGTTTGGGTCTGAATGCGTCAGCGCACCAAGAAAAACATCTCTATAGCTTTCCTCAAGTCCAAAGTCGTCCAAGAGCTTTCGAAGGCGCCTTTCAACTCTGTACTCATCCGGAGAAACATATTGCAGCATCTCCAAAAAAATGTCTGTCTGGGCAAGGACCTGATCCCTTGCTCCAAACACCCGTAAAGATCCAAGATGCTTATAGAGTTTTTCTCTCACCCTATCCCTTGTAGCAACAGAGCACCTCTTTTTAAGTTGCTGCTCTATATAATCATCAGTATCTTTCGTATGATCTTTAAAAGTGTCAAGCAAGTCTTTAAACTGCTCATCACTTTCAGCCGTTATCATCATCTCCATCGCTGAGTAGCGATAAGCATTTGCTGACTCTTTTGATATCTTTAGCGCCCCAAATATCACCTCACGTCTTTTATCGTATTTTTCAATAATCTCATTGTTGGCTGTTTTATAATTGTCACATATCGCATCAACTTTTTTTATAAATTCCTGAGGCTTTAAGAAAAAATCCTCTTCATTTGTTTCCATCTCTATATGATCACTTAACTCTTCTCTAACCCAAGGCATACCAAGGGTAATATCTTTCCTTTTATCAAGGATCAGCGGAAAAGCAATCTTATTTGCAAGAAGACGATTGTTTTTATCCTCCAAAAATGCGATTAAATTGTTCTTATCATCTTCAGTAGTAAGTTTTTTACCTTCCACAAGCTTTGAAATATATGCAGTGTAATCATTCAGAGCCCAGTTTTCCAAAGATTTATCAAGTTGCTCCTTAGGAAGGTTTGAGTCAAGTAATCCTGTTTCAATTAGTTTATTGACATCTGCCGCCAAAGCATTGACTCCATAAGCTTTTTCAGCATCCTCCATTTCTTGCTGTGTATAGCCGTTACTCTTGTATTCGATCATACGGGCTTCTTTTTCATTGAGAGCACTTGCTTTTTCCTCAACAAGTCTTTCCATCTCATTGAAAATGCTCTTTATTCTGAGGGCAATCTGATACCTTCGATCTCCCTTATCAAACATGTGATATCCGGAATGTGAAAATAAATATCTGTTGACAGCCTCTTTTGATCTATAAAATGTGTCAAAAAAAGACGCCCTGGTCTGACCAAGTTCCTTATCCTCATAAGTTCCCTTTGAAGCAGCCAGTTTGATCAATTTATCAACTTCATCTGTCATCAGAGAAAAAGTCTCAGATTTACTGCCTTTTTCATTAAGCAGTTGATTTCGTAGCTCTGACAGGTTCATAAGATCATATTTTGCTTTTTTAGATCCCTTTATATTTGTAATTGATGTAGTCTTATTAAAAGAATTAACTACATCCCAGGCCTCGTCCTGATGCCTGTTATACAATTCCTCTGTAAGTTCTATATTAAAAACTTTTCGCTGATCATTTATATATTCGTTTGGCATTTTTATGTCTCCAAAATTTATATATCCAAAATTATCAAAAAGTTCTTACAGATGCAGATCAATATTCTTCAAAATCTTCATCCCATTCTTCTTCGTTATAAAATCTTGTATCAATTTCTTTGTTCTCCGGAAGCTGCTCTTTTCTCATTCCCTCATATACTTTTTCGCCTGTTTTTTTAGGAAACAATATCTGACATAAAGAAAGTGATCGCTTATCATGACGATCAATTAGAAACTCCGTTGAAAGATCATATTTAGCCTCTGCCAATAGAACAGTCTTTTTCATAATATGAATAAGTGTGTTCGGATCCTCATCATGACTGTGAAGAAGGTCCAGCTCTATTTTTCCTGATGGTTTTTCATGAACCAGAACTATTGCATATACATCTTCATCATCCTCGTAATAACAGGAAACATCATTATCAAAATATTCTCTTGGCAGAAACGAAAGGTCATCACATATTCCGTGGCTGCCCTCAAATTCAAGTTCTGCGATCATGCTGCTAAAAAATCTGTCTTCTGCCTGAGAAAGAGGTTTTATATTATCGTATTGACCATCGCCATGCTTTAAAAGCCTCTTGATGACTTCTGAAAGAGACACACTGATAACAGAACTTTCCTTTTCTTCCAAGGAAAACCCTGCCTTTTTAAGCGCATTTATTTCAATACCTTCAAGTGTGTTTGGAAGAGAATAATATGAATAGCCACACTCTGCTAAAAGAGCAGATTCCGTATATTCATCCAAAAGAGTCTTCGCACTTTCTTCATCCAAAGCTTTTATAAATATAATGCGGCTCTTTATATCAAGTTCATCATCACCTTGCTTAAGTTCCCATACTATCCCGGCAGACGGACTATCCTCCCCATCTTTAATGCAAACAAAGCCGCAGGTAAACTCCCTTCCTATGCATTCTGCAATATCAATTGGAAAAAAATCCAAATAATCATATACGTTTTCCTTAGTAAGGCCTGTTATCTGCATGAATATTCTCCTTTTCTCGTCTATCCATTTAGTATGTTGACCGCTGAAATTCAGTAATAATGACATATAAATTCATTATTATTATACTTTGTAAAGCGAATGAATATCGCCGTTTTATGGTTAATTTTTTCTTAATAAAATATAAAAAAAACTCACTTATAGCTACGCTACAGCTATAAGTGAAATCATTCACTCATATATATTTTTTCAATTAGTGTTTTTTTGCTTCCACCCCTCATATATTTTCTCAATGTCATAATTAGGAAGATATTTCTCAGCTATAGCACTGATTTCTTTTACAAAAGCTTCACTCTCTTCAATCTCAGCAGCTATTACCTCAGTGTTCTTGCCTTTTATAAGCTTTTTGCAAATCTGATCGATTAGAATCTGTTCTTTTCCCTTTTGTCTTTCTTCCTGTACATTAAAACCTTTCCATCCCTCAAAAAGATCACTCATGTTTCGCTCCTTTATATGGCTGACAAAATCCTGTATCTCTTCCTCCGGTACATATTGCTTTCTGAGAACTACTGCAACTACTCTCGCAAGTGTCTCAAGAACATCTTCCGGAGATTTGAACGCTATGTTATCAAGATAATCCTTAGGTAGCCCCAATGTATTGAAATCAGCTGCATCCCTAAGCTTATTGATAAGCATTATCAATGACAATCCATCTTCTCTGTTTAACAGTTCCTCACGATTATAATCACCCGTATTAACAAGATGATACTCAAACCTTGGTATATACTTGGAAAATACATCTCCAAGCGCAATCCTTGATGAAAATGTCTTATCCACAGTCCATTTATCTACACCGTTGTAATACACAATTGGAAATACCGGCGGATACCTGAATTCTTTGGACTTGCTTATTCCGTTGTGAAGTTTCTCCTGCTGTTTGGCGTAATCCTCCCAGATAAACACCATGTAGCGGAGAATCTGCATACATACATTATAATCTACCTGCGCCTTGTGTTCAATTAATGCGATGAATATTTCACTGCCATCACTAATGCGAACTTTCTTGACTACATCTGCGTTTCGTTCTTCAGTGAACATTGGAATGTACCTTTCAGTGACATCCTCAATATCCTCTGCTTTAACATTTTTGAGTTCTTCAATATTGGAATAATCTCTCAAAAGCTGCGCACATAAAGTTGCATTTCCAAATATGAGTTTTGCTCCACTGTCCTTTTCTTTACTGTTACTAATCTGATTGCTTTCTTCTGACATACACATATGCCCCTTTCATATAAAATATAATTACAAAACCTGTGAAAAAAAGCATATGCAAGAACTGCTAAGCCTTTTCCGATTGGATTTGAAACTGCATAAGATTTATACAGCCATGTCAGAATATCACATCGCAAGTCATGAGACAACTAAAAATTTTTTATAAAAAACATCTTTCATCTCAACTTATATATAGATGTATCATAAAAAAGGTGCCTGCTTATCTTTTATAATAAGCAAACACCTTCGTCATAAAACTAATTATTATCAAGTAGAATAATTATTTATTTTCATCAGTTAAGCCATACTTGTTTCCAAGATACATAAAGCCAGCAAAATTGTTCTCGGTAAAAAGACCACTTGAATCTGCTCCTGCCGGGATGGTAAAGGATACGCGATTTCCTTTATATTCTTCATCAAGGAAGCTTACTTCAAGGCTTACATCGGGTCTTGCTGCAAGAGCATCAAATACCATCTTGTGGAAAGAGATCCATCTGTCGGTGGTTATCTTAACTGTCTCGCCTTGTTTTGCTTTTGTAATCTTGTCTACTGTGTTGGCATTGAATACGTAATATGCAGAAAGAGGAACTCTTACAAGAATATCGTAGCACTCTGTACATTGATATCTAAGTTCACCATCTCTGTCTTCTGTAGCCTCAACTTTGTCCCACGCATATGTATGGGTATGAGGTCTTACAACCTTCTTTTCACTATCTTCTGCTGGTGCAGCGCCGTCCTCATATGCTATTGCATACATTGAGAACTTATTTGTATCTACATCCACAGCATCCCCTGAGCCTGTTCCTATTATTTCTGCTCCTGAGTCATGGAATCTGAAAATAGAAAACAGTCTTCCGGATTTTTGAAGTCCAGGTGGTATCGGGAACTTAACTTTTATTGGCGTTGATGTCTCTTTTATCGTATCTCTTGCCTTCTGGGCACCGTTTGCATCTGTAACTTCATATATAAGAGTAAGGTCAACAAAGCTTCCGACTGTAAGGCCATTTGCTTCAGCCATTCCTTTAATGGTATCAACAGCTTCTTTTTCATCGTCTGATAAGTTTCCCTCATCCTTGCTGTCAGTATTAAGGATAAGTTTTACCGTATCACTTTCATCAACAGGAGTAACCCCTGATACTAATGCGCGCACCTCAGCAGGGTCATTCTCTACAGAAGTCTTTTCATCATCAGGCGCTGTACCCTCTTTATCAACAATTGTGTTACCGGCTTGAACTGTAATTGATAATTCTTTTGACACACTGCCATATGAATTACTTGCTGTTACAGTAAATACGCTTGTTCCTGTGCTTGTCGGAGTTCCACTTATAACACCCGTATCTGATCCAAGTGCCAGACCATCAGGAAGTGATCCAGCTGTGATTGCCCAGGTAATAGGCTGCGCTCCATTTGCAGTAAGTGTCTGGTTATAGGCCTCTCCTTCTGTTGCTTCTGAAAGATCTGAAATAGATATCTCCGGAACAGTTTCACTTGGAGCTGAGCCCGTAACTGTTACCGTGCACTCTGCCTTATACTCAGTTGTTCCTACGGTAATAGTTGCTGTGATCTTGGCAGTTCCGGCTCCAACTGCAGTTACCTTACCGGTACTATCTACTTTTGCAACAGATTCACTATCTGATTTCCAGGTAATTGTTGCATCAGATGGTACTACAGTTGCTGTAATTGTTCCTGTTTCGCCCTCGGAAAGATCCATTGTTGTTACGTCAAACTTAACTTCAGGCTTATCCGATATAGTAACATCAATGACTCCGGGTTCTGAATCCAAATGATCAGCATCAGCTACTGCCTTATACCATACGTGATATGTTCCTGCATCAGCCTTCTTAGGAATTGATGTACTCCAGCCAGAGGTAGGTGCTTTAGTTGCACTGTCACTAATCGCATAGTTCATCGTTCCTCCGGTTACAGCTCTTTCAGGTTCATTTAAAAGAGTCTGCTCACTACCGGTAGCAACAAGCCCTGTTATAGCTGTTGGCTTCTGATCATCTGCTAAAATTATCTGCTTACTATCAACTGTTATTTCAACTGTTTTTCCTGCAGGAGCATCAGTTGTTGCCTTAATTCTTACAAGATATGTTCCGGCTTTCACAGTAGTAGCCGTATCCGAAGCAGTTTTCCATGTAGTGCCATTATCTTCTGAGTATTCCATTGCAGAAGTTGTTCCGTTTATCTTACCATCGGTTGCAGTTGCTGTACTTGCACCATCTGCTGAAAGACCTGTAGGAGCATCCGGTCTGGCTACAAGTGAAACAGCAACCCAGTCACCAGCTGCAACATCATCTGTCTCTGCCCTTCTTACATAGATCTTTGGTGCATCACCATTTAACTGCTCAGTAATGCTTGCTGGAAGAGTCGTCTCTTTATCTGTACCATTTAATGAAATATCAAATCCGGTACCTGGGGTTACCGTTTCAGCAGTATAGTCAATAGTTATCCCTGCCTTTGCCTCATCTTCTGTTAAAGAATCTGCTGCTTTTTTGGCTATTGTATATCCCACAGATGCAGTCACTGTTCCACTTTCGCTTGTAGATGTCTTTACACCTGTAAGTTCAAGCTCAGCAACATAATCACCTGCATTTGTAGGAGCTGCTGCAAGGGCATCTCCTGTTTTAGTATAAGTTGTTCCACTCTTTGTTGCTTTGTAATACTTAATAGCATTTTCACTAACAGACTTTCCTATCGCAGAATTGAAATTGCTAAGCCCGGTTAAAGTAGCTGCTGCACTCTCAGTTCCACCGTAAGTTGTCCTTGCAGGTTTAACGATGGTCAGGTCAACCTTATTATCTGTAAGATCGCATTCTCCATCAGTATTAGCACAAGTTGCTGTAATGACTGCGCCACTTGCTGAATATGTTAAACTGTGCTCATGCCCAGGGAATTTTACTTTTTTTAGACTCGAATCAAGGGTCCTGGCAGTTTCAGATATATCAATAGGTGTTTTGCCTGTTGTTCCTTCAGTGTCAGTCCAGCCGACGCCTTTCATTGTGTTCTTAACCGTTCCATCAATTGCTTGCGAAAAACCTGATCCGATAAAAGTACCTCTACTTATTTCGAACCTTGTCGTACCAAAGCTGTATCCCGTTGCAGTACTACCCGTTGCTATAATTGTTGACGAATCTGAAATGCTATAAGAGCTAGAAGACATTATACCATAACTATTTTTACCTGTATTCCCATGCGCTTCTATCACAGAATTCTCAATTGATAAACTGTTACTATCAATTCCCTTACTATTGGTAGTTGATGCACCAGCAGTGCTTTTGATTGTGCTATTATTGAATGTTAAAGGTCTGGTTGAACGTATTCCGCAAGAGAGATTTGCTCCATTTCCTGCGTTAACAGTTATTGTTACATTACTTATAGTGAAAGAATTACTAGAACTAGCCAAATAACAACCATAATTTGTGGTTGTCGCGTTTCCACTTGTAATTTCCAAACTACCAGTTCCAGTTTCGTCTCCATAAATTGTTGTAGCTGAACATAAGTATAAACAATAATTTTGAGCATTTGCAGCTGTGTATTCATTTAATTCTAATTTATTTTCTCCAACTAATTCTATTTTTATATTTAGATTCCAGCCCAAATATATTGCACTATGCGTATAAGCATCCGGACTATATCCATTTCCTTTATATTGAAAATCAGTAAGTGTTAAAACTGGTACATCCCCAGAATCATCAAGAACAGCCGTGCCGCTAGTTACGCCAGTTACGCCAGTTGTACCAGTCCCTTCGGCCGTAATAGTCTTATTAGGTTGTGTCGTTATGTCTACTCCGGCAACAAATAGATTACCTGTTCCAAGTGCCGCCTTTACTTCTATTTTAGTCCCCGGCATCAGTGTTGCCACTAGTATTACAGAAAGAAATATACCCAATATCTTCCTGAGTATATTTAAACTTTTTGTTTTCATAAAATACCCCTTTCATTTTTTATAATAAAAAACCGCCAAAACAGACAGGCTATTACACCTGTCTATTTTGACGGTTATCCATCTCTTATCTTTTCAATTAAATCACAAAGTGTACTGTCAACGATTGTATTTCTTTGCAACATTAGGTGCAACCCCCTAAAATACATTCCATTACATGCGACATATTTATTTTATCACATTATAACGTTCGTTGCGATTATATAATATCGTTATCACGTCCTTTTTATTGATTTAGTTTTTGTTATCTTTCTTTTACCCCATATACAACCATCCTGTTATTATTGCCTGAATACTCACAGGTACTCAATATGATAATATCGCTTGTATCTGGAATATACACGATGTCATAAAGAGATTTTTCCATTGCACTTGTATATATTTCTTTTATCTTTTCAATGGTTATTCCGTTTTCGCAAGCATCAGTGTAGTCTTCTCCAAAAACCTCATCATTATCAGCAAAATAAGCAGAAAAAACATGATAAATAATAACTTCATTTTCTGTATAGACAACAAAATCCTGATGTTCTTTGTAGTAATCTTCACTCTTATACTGAAGAAGGGGATGGAACATGCTACCATCTTTCCTGTTGTGTCCATATACTACTGTAAGCAGATTATCAAACGCTGGAGTAAAAGAACTATCGGCAAAAAGAGTACCAACACTTCCCTCAGATTTATCAAATCTATGATTCAGATAAAAACTGTTATCTGTCCCCTGCACAATGGGACCATCAATCTCTCCATCGCAGGCACTTATCCATCCTACAATATCGGGATTAATTCCCTTTAGGGCAGCAAAATCAATCGGATTAAATGATTTATCATCACCCGATATTTCAACTGTGCTTATTGAGGCAGCACCTGATGATGGCGCTGCCCCATAAGCTACTTTCTTTATAGCTTCATTTTGAGTTCTGTCATTCTTATAACCGATAGCATATCTGATAAGCATACTACCGGTTACAAGCATTCCTGCAAGCAGCAAAAACAATACTACTTTCAGAATCTTTTCCAGACTGTTACTTTTCATAGGGTTATCCATTTAATATTTCTTCTTTCGGATTCTTAAGAATGTTGCAAGTACAGCTGCAAATGCCAGCATAAACAAAAGGAACAGCGCTGATAAGGTTCCAACAGGAGTGTCATCAGCTGTTCTGACTCCTGCCTTTTGACTGCCATCTATATGATTGTTCTGATCATCATCAACAATCTGTGCATCTGTATTTATCTTCTTCGCAGTTGATACAGGCGTGCTCTTATTATCCGATGATTCTTCCTTCCTGCTGTCGGAACTGTTATCCTCATCCTTATTGCTATCTTCAGAAGAATGGGAAGAAGGCGCAGGTGTAGGATTTGGCGGAGTTGGCACAGGCAGTGGTGATGGTGTAGGCTCCGGCACAGGCGTCGGTGTTGGCATTGGTCCGGGAGTTGGCTCCGGAGTTGGTGTAGGTGTCGGTGCAGGTGTAGGCATTGGTGTTGGATCTGGTTCAGGATCCGGTTCAGGCTCTGGATCCGGTTCAGGCTCTGGTGCCACGAATGAAACCTGTACAAGGGTCTTAGCAGGCATATCATTAATGTCACTTGCAAGTGTAACAACAACTGAACCACTAAGAATAGTTACATTCTTAAAAGGACTGTTCTCATTCTCAAGAAGGCTTCCCCATACACTTAAGATATCTTCAGATGAAGCTGTGATGTTTCCTTCATCATCCTTTACCAATGTACCTGTATATGGTTCCTGATTTCCTTCTTCATTAGTGTAAACATAACCTGAAATATCTACGCTGTAATAGTCACCTACCTGATCCCACCATCCAACTGTGAGGGTATCTGAATATTTATATCCATTAGCTTCATCAGGCTTAAACTCAACAGACATAGCCTCTTCAATAAATGGTGTTGCATCATTGACGTAAGTATATGACTTATCATCATCATTTATGAAGCCTTCATTTTCTCTGTCTACAGCAACGAGTTTTTTATAGGTCTTTACTTCACCGCCTGTTTCAACATTGCCATCATCATCAGTAATAGCTTCAGTTGTGTTTTCAACTTTAAGATAGTGTGATCCCGGGTCAAAAATAGAATTTGTAAATATCACATGGCAGGGATCACTATCTTTATCCGCTATAGCTCCGGATGCAAATCCATAATATCCGCCCTTATTGGTATCTTCTTCAATATATGTAGCTCCGGTTGAACCTGTGATAGTAACACTTCTTCCTGTAGGACTATCAGAAACAGAATATATTACTTCATCACTTCCATTATTAACCTTAGTTACTTCATATCCTACATATGATGGATTTTCAGTAACTTCAAAGGTGTATCTGGAATTGATTCCAACCAAAACTGCTACCTGTCCTGCTGCCACTCTGACAACTCCGTCTGTAGCGGTAAGCGCAGCGCTCCTTGAGAAAGCACTTGCATCAAGCATTGCATCATTTCTAAGGTCGCTGTCACTAACTCCTGACACTTCTGATGCGCTGTATAAATAGTACTTTCCGTTAAACGGAACCTTTCCGCCATCAGGTCTTATAAGGGTAACTTCAAACTTAAATCCATAAGTTGTTGGATCCTGTTCAATGACCTTCTCAATAATGAGACTTCCGTCATTTTCCATAGCAGTATTGGTAATATCTGTTGTGTCTCCTGTTCTTACCGCAGTTGTCTCATAATAGTTTTTAAGTATGAAGCCATCACCATAGTCATAATCTGTATCTTCAATGACTTTATAGGCAATTTCAGTAGCACTTTGTGGCGCTCCGTTTCCATAAACATATCTTGGAAGTCCTTCAAATACATAGACCCAGGTATTGTCATCATCCCTTTGCTTTGGCGTATCAAGCATTATAGGATTTTCGCCATAGGGCTTGATAGCTGAAACACCACCTAATACTTCGCTGTTAAAAGCACCAGAGTTAGTAGCTACTTCTGTATCTTCAGTTACAAAGAGCCTTATCATGGATGGTCTTATGCCGTGAGAATCAGACTCGTCTTCCCAGTGCTTTATTGCAGTAACATTTTTTGTAATAAGAGTATTTGTTATTACAGTTTTATAGGTATCTGTAGTCTCATCAAAAGAAGTTACATATCCGCTCTCATCTCCTGTTGTATCTTGAATATACTCAGATGACGCGGATACAAGGCTGTAACCAAACGGAACATACGGTGCTCCTGTGGAATCAGTCTCTATAAACCTGTATTCATATTTAACAGGTGAACTGCCATTATAATCTTTGTAGAGAACAAGATCATCTACAGAGCCCTTCCAGCTATTGCCTTCATTTAATTCAATTAAAGACGCAGTAGTTACATCTGCCCATGTAGTTTCATCCGCAGCTTTCCTCTGAAGCTTTGCAAATATGCTATCAGGCCTTGTCTTATACTTGTTGTTGCCATCACTCCATTTCTTTTCAACAGATGCACTTCCATGAGGAGTGTTGACGATCTGAGTCTTTAATTCCTGAGCACCTGTAGTCTTAGCGTTTCCTACTTCAACCTCATCAAAAGAGCTGCCATTGTAAACATAGTACTTTGTATCAAAGCCTGTTCCACTAGTTTCTGAGATGTAATAAACAATTGTTTCTCCATCCATATTTGTTAGTGGCAGATTTTCAAATGAGCTCTTCCAGTCAGGGGTACCGGTAAGGACACGCTTTATTGCCTGCGTTCCGTATTTTACAGGCTGTAATTGGCTAATTCCGTCATCAAGGCCATTTTTGAAGTTCCTGGAATAAAGATTAATTTCTACATTCTTTTTGTCTGTATTATTTGTAGTATTCCAGATCTTCTCAACAGCTATCGGATTAGTCCTTGTAATAAGGAAATTAGTTACAGAACTTTCCTGTGCTATATCACTTCCACCATATATATAGCTGATGTTATCAGTAGCAGTAAATTCAGATGCATCTTTACTCCTATCCCTTGTATAGGCATTAGGAGTCACAAGCTCAGCTAGCCTGTACTGATATTTAACAGGACTGCTGCCATCTGATAGTACATAAAGCGGAAGGTTACTTACAGTCGCTTTCCAGCTTCCTGCCTGATTAACTACTTTCGCACTCTGTCCCTCTACATTTGCCCAGGCACCTTCACCTGCTCTTCTTTGAAGAGTCAGGCTTACGCTTTCCGGTCGAAGTCCATAGGCATTATTATCATCAGACCATATCTTGGTTCCTGTGATACTTGTAAGAGGAGTATTTACAATCTTATAAGTAAACGCACCGGTGCCGCTACTCTTCGCATTTGCCTCCGTAACCTTGGTAAAGGTATCTGCTGACTGTATATAATATGCCGTATCAAAAGCAGTGTCTGCAGTTTCTTTTACATAGTAAACAATCTCAGCTCCTGAAGAATTGTACTTAGGCAGACCATTAAATTCATAAGTTCCATTTCCACTTATTGTTGCCTCACAGCCAGGTACAAGTGAAAGTGTACCTGTTCCGGAATCAGTACCACTTGATAGATTTCTTGAATAAAGCTTTACTGATACTTCTTTTATATCAGCGCTGCTCAAAGTATTCCAAACTTTCTGAACTTTAATAGCCTCAGCGTCTGTCCTTTTGATCAGATGGTTTGTTACAGTATTTTTCTGTGCAGCATCAGTGCTTCCGCTATAGTCATAGCCATAATCATCCGTAGCAGTAAATTCGGAAACGGATGTATCTCTGGTATATGCATTTGGAGTAGATAGCTCAGCAAGTCTATACTGATACTTAATTGGACTTGCGCCATCTGATAGTACATATAAAGGAAGACTACTTATACTTCCTGTCCAGTTATTTGTGGCATTTAATGTTACAGTTTTTCCGGTTACAGTTGTCCATGCTCCGCCATCTGTTTTACTCTGAAGTGTAAGAACTATGCTACTTGGACGAATACTGTATTTGTTATTATCATCATCCCAAACCTTAGTTCCTGTAACTTTTGTAAGAGTTGTATTTACTACAACAACTCTGAAATCATCAGTAATATCACTTGAAGTATATTTAAGTTCATCTGTTGCAGTTCCAGTTGGCCATGTATCACCGGAGCCTGACAGATACTGAGTTTTAAAATTGCCCGTAGATATTTCTTTTACATAGTATCTGATCAGCTCTCCATCCTTGTTGCGCTTCGGAAGATTTGCAAATACATGGTCACTGCCATTACTTAATGTAACTTCTGCAATATTTGTTATCTGAACAGGCGTAGCTGATGAAGCAGCACCTCCCGTATAGTTATTACTAAAAAGAGCTACCTTGATATTACTAATAGTTGCATTATCAGTATCTGCATTCCATCTCTTTAATACTCTGATCGACTTATCCATAGGTACAAGTGTATTGGTCACTGTAGTAGTAAAGTTTCCATTTGTATCCTTACTTGTAGAATGAACTATAGAATATGATCCGCCGCTTAGATAAGGATATGTACCTGTAGTATTCACATTTCCAATCTTTGTTTCTTTTACCCTGTAAAGATAAATTTCATTCTCTCCAGTGCCATAGAACTTAGGAAGATTTTCAAATGTCTTACTCCAGGTATTGGTACCTGTAACCAGCTCTGAATCTGTAATTTCTTTTGTTGTTACATCTACCCAGTTATCTCCACCGTCCTTGGAATTTTGAATAGTCACATAAATACGTGTCGGTCTAAGACCATATTTATCACTTTCATCGTCCCATTCTTTATTTACAGTAAGACTTACAACAGCTCTTGATGTATCAAGCTGATTTACAAGCTTCTTGGTTGGAGATGTCCCCTTGATGCTTGTTATATCTGATGGGTTGTATACCTGATAGTTACCTGCTGTTACCCTTGTGCAGTACAGATCACTATCAGTGTCACTTGTACCATTCTTAGTCCATGTTGTAGTCTGAGCTTCATCAGCAGGTGGACTTACCTCGATAGTATTACCTGCCTTATCTTTTATTCCAACTTCACGGATCCTGTACTCATAGTTTGCCCCACATGAACCATTGCTATTGGCAGTGACAGGTAGACCAGTTAATGTTTTGGCCCACTTTGAAGATGAGCTAAGTGAATATGGACTATTATTGTACTTAGTCCAGTTTGAACTACCGGCAAGGCGATAATATACATCAAAAGTAATGGAACCTTCTCTCATTCCATAATCATTGCTGTAATCATCCCACATCTTTTGAATGCTAAAAGAACCTTTTAGAGAGTTCTTTAGACTGCCAAGTGTAAGGACATCACTAACTGCATTACTTGCTTTTGAGTAAACAGTCTGTGTAACAATTTTATAATTTGCCTTAACAAAATCTGAATTAAGTGTTTCTTTTACGTAATATGTATAAAGATTACCGTTAACAGAGTAAATTGGAGCGACGATATCGTTGCCTGCAGCATTCTTAAACCTAATAGTATAAGTCCAGGTTGTTCCATCCTCTGAGGCAGACTTTTCTACTATATCGTAATCAGAATCTGTAAATGTAATCTTATCTGGATTTCCCTTTCCTGACTGGGTATTTGCAATGGCATATACTTCAAAAGAAAGTGCATCCTGATTATCATCTGTCTTAGGGAGCATATCAGTCCAGATCTCTCCATTAGCCTTTTTAGCTTCCCATACTTTTGTAAACTGTATCTTATTAAAGCCTTCTGGATTATAGGTATTCTTAAATGTCTCTGTCTTTAAATTAGCTTCAGATGTAGTATTTGTAAGGCTGACTCCGGAATTGGCAAATGCAACTCCCACGTATCCATTTCCGCTTATAGCCGTGTTTCCTGTGGTGGCTATTCCTTCTCCACCGCCTGTTAATGTTACCGCATATCCCGGCATATCATCAGTAAGCTCCACTGCATAATATGCATAGAGCTTTCCACTTGGAGCAAATATAGGATAGTTTTCCCAGGTAATAGTTTCCTGTTGCGATGCATTTACATTATATGCAATCTGCTTGGTATCAAGAAGTTCAAGTGCGGCGCTATCAAGACCTGCAAAGCCTGCAGCTGCTGCTTTTGAAGATCCTTTATCTGCCTCATTAGCATCATCTGCATAGCTTCCGCTTGCATCTGTATGTCCGTACCCATGTCCATCGGATTCCAGCTCTTTCCTATAGAGTCTGAAGGTTGCCTTTGCCACAACAGTCTGGTAAGTCTGCTTTTGTATATTCCAGTCTTTTATGATTTTAAATGTACGCTTATTTGTAGTTGCATTAAGCTTATACTGATTGGTCAGATCCGTCGTATTATCAGAATAATGCGGAATCATGATCTCAGCCGGAAGTTCATTATGTTCTCCCAAGGTGTTGTAAATTACTTCCCTTACCTTGTAGGTATACAGATAACCCAATTTGTCATACTTAGGGAACTCTGCATAAGTATCTACAGTGTCATCAGTCTTATAAGTACCAAATACATACATGGACTTAAGTTTATTCAAATCCTGTGGAGACTTAGATCCATCACCACTACTGATCTCAGCGACTGCGCCCTTCTCATATTTGTCCATCTTTTCTGCCTGGCCCATTCCCGTAACATCAGGAACATTTTTGGAAGTATCATAGTCACTTACTCTGAATAGATAAATATAAGCCAGAGGAAGATTATCTACCAGAATCCCGTCAGGAACACCTACCCAAAGCTTTCTTCCTTCGACCTTTACGGTATCTGAAATACTTGTAAGGGTAAAACTATCCTCTTTTGTAAAGTATTTACCACCAACTTCTATTCCATCCTTTGCTATGCCGTCTTTAACGAGGAGCTGCTTTTCACTGCCAACTGTAGCAATTTCTATAGCCGCGTCATTATAGCCATTATTAGCATCATTCCTTAAAGGTACCTCATAATGTTCTGTTGTATATTTGGATGTGGCATTGTTAAAGGTTTCTGTTACATAGTAAGTGTATACATTACCATTGTCATCGGCAGCAGGAAGGCCGCTAAATACAGCCTTCTGTATAAACTTATTTCCAGCTTCAACATCTTCCCATCTCTCTGTATAAGAACCTGTGTATGGAATAAGTGCACCATTTTCACCGCCGTCATAATACAGCGTATAATAAATATCAGGTCTTTCATTGCTCTTTGCATGATCATGCCAGATAACATAGAAAGAAACATCGCCTCTTTCACCTGCAGCTTTATTTTTATATTCATAGCTCTCAGACATGAGCATGGTTTTCACATCACTGGATCCAAGATCATTTGCGCCATCAATAAGCTCATAGGTTGGAGATGAGCTGTCTTTTTCTACAACATATCCAGTAGTTGTAGTATCTTTTGTGGCATTTATATTCAGCTCCGTCTTTTCAACGCTTGCTGAATCGGGTTCATTCCCGTCTTCATCACATAAAGTTTCACTTGCCTGCGGATTTCCCGTGCATATGAACTCTTTTACGCTGTATATATAGTTATTTCCATTCTCATCATATGCAGGATAATACTTGTCGCTATTTTTAAATGAAACAGTAAGTGCATCACCGCTTGTAAGAGTTGTCTTTCCATCATCTGAATATGTAGGGATATCTATAAATGCGACTTCCTTTTCGGTATCATTAACTTCTCTGAAAAGAGCAACTCTAAGGAAATCACCTCTTTTTCCAAGAACATTTGCAGAATCTTCCCATATCTTCTTAAATGTAAAAGTTCTGCTTCCTACTCTTGTATTGGTGATTGTAAAGTTTGTACCTGTAGCATTTCTGACAATACCGACTTTATAACCCGGCTTTATTGTATTACCGGCATTTTCAATAGCAGTTATGACGCCGCCTGTTATGGAATTATTTGAATATGTAGGCTCTACTATAGTTCTGCCATAACCGTCAATAAGGCTTATACTAAGGTGATTTTTAATAGCCTGAGCTGCATTTTCATCTGACCCTTCAGCCTTGAAATCATTGCCATCAACCCAGATGTAATTTTCATAGTCCCTGGCAGCTGACAAAGTCAGTTTATAAGGCTTTGTAGTATCTCCACCTTCATAAACCCGTGTAAATTCACCGGCATCATCATAAGTACCAAAATAAACTGTGATATTTGATCTTTGTGATGTATCTGAATCATCCTTCCAGATCTTGCTAACGTCTATTCTTGTTTTGGACGTCTGGGAACCGGTATAGTTTCTAACTGACAGATCTATTCTCTTACCGGTAACAGTCTTGTCATATTCTTTTCCGTAATGGAAACCTTCTTCTGTCGCTATATTTCCTTCAGTCATTGTATATACATACTGCTGTCCTTCTTCTGTGTAGGCAGGAACCATCAGATCCTCTGTCTTCCAGGTCCAGTATGCACTTCCACTTGTTGGTGTGATTTTATTTATAGTAAAACTTTTGTTTTCATCAGTATCAGTTTCGTTATAATGAATTGTGAAGGTTCCAGAAGTTGCACTGGTTGAGTCAGGCTTTTTTAATATAACTGAAGCATAAACCTCGGAGCTGCCACCATCTACAGCTCTGTAAAGTGTTAAAGGCACATCCCCTGTCTTATCATTTCCTGTTTCGATGCCCCAACTTCCGCTCCAGGTTTTAGTCATGGAAAGCTTTTTTGTTCCATAAAGCTTATTTACAATTGTGGCCTCTGCTGACTCTACTCCGTTTTCTACAGATGTCTTATATGTTGAAACAGCCTTATAAGAATAATCATATGGTGCAGTACCAAGAGTATAGAGCGCGCTGTATTTTCCTGCTGTATTATCATCAGCTTTCCATCCGGAGGCATCAAATTCTGCAGCAGCCTCGCTTCCTGAAGTAATTGCTGATTCAATTACTCGATATTCGTATTTTTTTCCAAGACTGTCATATAGTTCCTGGGCAGCAAAAGAACCAGACACTTTCTTCTTACTTGAAGAAAAACCTGAAAGTTCCTTGGTCTCTACATCAACCCATTCTGATCCTTCTTTTCTCTGAAGAGTAAATGTACAGTCAGAGCCCACATAGTCACTTATTGCTGATACATTCCAATGCTTGGTGACAGCAGGAGAAATCTTGGCATTTCTGACATTACATACGCTTCCGTTATTTAGGGCAACAGTATCAGAAGACTCTCCCGCAAAAGAGCCTTGTCCATTGTAATAAACTGTTTTATAAAGCTCCGACTTTGAAACTTCTGTCACATAATAATTATAGGTGTAACCCATTTCATCAAATTTGGGGAACTTTATGGCACTGCCTGCAAAGTCTTCAAATGAAAACGTTATCTCACTTGAATTTGCATGTTCCTGACCTAATGAAAATGAATACTGTTTTGCATTGTAAGTAACAGGAGCGCCATCTGAAAGGCTTCCATTACTTGGATATCTCCACAAATAGAATGTTATGCCTTTTGAAATTGCAAGTGCTCTTCTATCTATGCTGTCCTGATCGCTGTCGCCATCGTCGCACCATACCTTTTTAAAGGTGAATGTGGCATCGCCTATGGCTGTAGCATATATCTTTTGCCCTGGGAGGCACTTGTCAGTTTCAGTACTGTCAACGCCATTGTCATAAGTATATTTAAAGGCAGCATCTGAAGTTGTCGTCATAACAGTATAGTAAAGGATCGCATCACCGCTGCTATAAAGCGGAAGCCCTGTAATACTGTAAGACCAAACTGTTTTTCCATCTGCACCTGTAGCCTTAGTCCATTCAATTGTAAAGCCTGATGTAACTTCTTCTACTGCATTACTTCCTACAACTCTGTACAAATGCATAGTTGTAGTTGCATCACTAAAAAGCGAATTTTGAGGAAGTGTTGGAACAGCGGCCTCTCCTGCTTCTCCAACACGCCATGTTATTGTTCCTGTTACGCTGTTAGTAAATACAAGACTTACTTTATCTTCGCCACTTTCAGATATTTTTAGATATCCGTCAGAATTTACACCACTTAACTGATAATAAGCTTTTTTACCATCATAAAACTCATCTGAAAGCTTAATGTACCAGTCATATTTGGTCGTTCCATCTGACATGTACATAGGAAGCTTGGAATAAGATATACTCCAGCTAAATGGGCCGCCAACTACCGTTGGTACATTTGATCCCGGTGATACTAAAATAGGGGAAGAGGCTGTTACTTTTTCATATGTATCTCCATTTTTGTAATACAGCTCCACGGCAGCAGCTATTGCAGCCTCATTTCCATTAATTGATGTACTCGTTGTAAAAGGTCTTAGATCCGCATAGTTTCTGTTATCCTGCCAGTCCACGGTAAATAACGGATTTACAAGAGCCAAAATCTTATTTTCAATATTTATGGTTGGCGTTGACCATGTAGCGTCATTTATATCCCTTACAGGAGAAAGCACAAAATATGTGTCACTTCCTATAAGACCTTTAGAAACAGAATATCCATCAGCGGTTTCAATCTGTATGCCATAAAAGCCCTCAGGTATGGAATACTGTCCATTTCCTTCAGGCGCTGCACCGCTTCCTTTATCTACATAAACTGGTATATCGGTAAAAGAAAAGTCAACAGAAGCTGTTGTATTGCCGCTTCCATCATCAATGATTCCATTTACAGTCTGCTCCTTGGATGATATCAAAATGACCTCAGAAGATAGTTCAGAATCTTCCTTTTTTATATTTTCCCCTTTAATATTTCCGTAGAGCTTTAATGTAACCTTTGACTCATTTCCAACTATGAGCGAAGCATCAGAAAAGACTACGTGAACATTTTGAGAAAATGTCTTTCCAGGTGCAAATTCAACATCATAGGTGGTCGGAGCTGCTTTTAATACAGTAAATCCGTATGGAGAAAAGCTGTCAGTTTCAAATTTGACATTTCCCTCAGTATCCACTTGTGTATCAACTATTTCTTTTTCATTTTCTTCTTTTACATGGATAAGCTGAAAATCATCATTTCTAAGACTGTCAGTGTCAATATTTTCAGGAGGTATAATAGTTACCTTAACACTCTCATCGAGCTCTATTTCTTCTCCATCCAGTACTACAGAAATATCAAGAGCATAGACAACTTCTCTCTCATTTTCTGAAAAGAGGTCCTTTGCTTCATCCATTGATATTTCGGATACTACAAGCTCTGCTCCTACAGGAAGAGTTCCTTCAACCTTAACTCCGCCATTTTCCAGAACCATGTACTCATAGACTATCTCTTTCTCATTAATAATAACTGAGATAACAGGAGCATCTGTATCTAAGATGTACTCATCAGGAAATACAGGTACATATTTATATTCTGCGCCTGCTTTTTCAGAATCGAACCTGTCAAAAGAACTGTTTTCTTTATCCAGTTCCCATATAATGCCTTCTATAGTTACTTCTTCCTCAACAGTAAGTGTTTGTTTTACAAGCTTGTAAAAACCTTCCTCGTCTTCAAATATCTCTTCTTCAGCTTCTATTTCAGTAAGGTCATTATCATCTATGGTGCTATCTAATGAGCTCTCATCACTTTTTTCTAAATCTGAAATATCAGAAGCTGCATAGACTTTAATTACAGGAAAAAGCCTGTTAAGCATGGCAGAATCCTGTCCTTCATCTGTGCCACTTGATTCATCGCCTTCATTGTTTCCATCTTCATTACTTTCATCGTTTCCATCTTCATTACTTTCTTCGCTCTCATCATTCTGAGACTCATCTATATCCTCATTGCTCGAATCACTTGATTCTTCATCATCTGTCTGACCAGGTTCAATTGCCTCATCCTTATTACCTTCAGTAGTTTCTTTGTGATTCTCAGATGTATTCTCAGTTTCTGGATCTATTTCAGGAACGCTGTCTGTATTTACATCTTCAGTCTGCTGACTCTTTTCTTCACTATTTCCGTCATCTCCTGCAATGCTTCCTTCAGATGCGCTATCTGAGCTGGCTTCTGTGCTTGCACTGTTTGCTGATTCTTCTTCCTCGATTTCTGAAGATGAAGCCGATGCACTCTCATCTATAGACATACCGCTGCTTGCAGCTGAAGATGCTAAAGTCGCTGACTTTTCCGTCTTTTCGACTCTTACCTTTATTTCCTGTTCTTCTTCATAAGACACAGTGACATTTAGTGAATCCGGGAAAGATATTTCATTTTCCTGCGCACCAAATTTAAGAGTCTGATTAAGTACACCCTCATCAAGCTCTTCAATCTTTATGATCTTCTTTTTTTCCTCTTTTGCTTCACCTTCAGCAAAAACCATAAGGTCCACGCTGCTAAGAAAAAGCACTGCGCTAAGTGTAATAGCAATTCCTCTGGATAATAGATTTCTTCTCATAAGCACTTCCTCATAAAAAAACATAGAAAACACACCTACTCCCGTATGCTTTCTATGAGCAATAAAAATCTTGTAAAATAAGCGCCACTGCGCCATATATAGTTTTCCCCTCACAAATATGTTATCAATCCAACTGTCACTCAAATGTCACAAAACAGGAACAAACTATCACCAATCTCTAAAATTACAATAAAAAAAGCCTGAAAAATTCAGGCTTAAATGTGTTATATTTGCGCTCTATGCCTTAAACACTAGGGTTGCAAGAGTTTTTTCTGCCCAGGAATATTGGGACATATATTCGCCACGAAAGGCGTTGATTGCCGCAGGATTTCCTTGGATGTATTCGTAGTAATCGCAATCGATTTTGTTGGAGTCGATGCCAATTGAGCCATATTTTCGAAGTACAATGTCGTTACAACCAAGATCTGTGAGAGTTTTGTTAAGGTCACTTATCATGTTTTGGAGATAGGATTTGTGTTCTGATGCCTTATGATCATCTTCCCATAACTTATCCTGTAATTCTCCTATAGAACACATTCCTCCATGGTCTATTAGATAAGCGCACATCTCTTTTGTCTTGTTGTAATGAAACATCACAGGAAGCTCGTCCACATAGAGTTCAAAGGATCCAAAGCACCGTGCTTTTATTCTGCCTTCCCACTTTAGTTCCTGAGGATAACGCAGATTGTCAATTTCAGTCAGGATCATATCTTTTGTGATTGGCTTCATCAGGTAACCGCTTACCCTTAGTTTTGTAAACGCTTCCTCGATGTATTCATTGTATCCGGTTGTAAAAATAATATTGATTCTTGGGTTTACTTCCTTCTTGAGCTGTTTTGCCAGCTCAAGACCATTTACCTTAGGCATTTCAATATCCAGAAACACAACTGCAGGTTCGCAATGCAGTGCCATACTTAAAGCTTCACTGCTGTTTTGTGTAGAGAATATCTCCGCGTCAGGAAGCGCCTGCTTTATTGCTTTACATAGCCCTCTAAGGGCGATTTCCTCATTGTCTACTGCCAGTATTTTCATTTCCCTTCCCCCTCAATTGGAATAATAATGGTAGCAGTTGTTCCTTCACCTAATTTACTATCTATCAACAGTTTTCCGTTGCAAAGGCTTTTTAATCTGTAGGAAGCACTGTATACTCCTACATGTTTTCTCGTATCACTTTTTCTCTCAGTCTTTAGTTCTAATGATGGCTCAAAACCTACACCATTGTCAGCAACTATTATGTTTATGTTTTTCAAATCCTTTTTTACAAATATACTGATTGTCCCACCGTCAGGATTCTTTTCAATGCCATGTCTGACCGCATTTTCAACAAGCGCCTGAAGTGCAAGTGGAGGAAGCATAAAATCTTTTGTCTCTACCTTCAATATTGTTTCAAGCTTATCTCCAAAACGGATTTTTTCTATTGCAAGGTAATTTTTTACATGCTCCAGCTCATCTTCAAAAGGAATAAGTCTGTGACTATCTAAATCCACCATACTTGTCCTTAGATAACTCGAAAACATAGCTATTGCCTGCTGCGCATCTTCAGCAGAACTGTCACAAAGTACATAGATAGTATTTAAAACGTTGTAGATAAAATGAGGTTTCATCCTGCTCATGAGAAGATCTGTCCTTATCTCAGACAACTCAATTTCCTGCTGCTTAATAAGCAGTTCTTTTTCCCCCTGAACAAATATCTGAATTACCACTAAAGTAAGAGTTACCATTAGAGGCATAAGGATTATGTCTTTAAAAAAGCCTCTTAAGAGCGACCCAAAAAGAGGACCAGCAATAAAAATAACGAAGGCAAAGGACTCACCTTTCTTAAAAGTCTTTAGCCTGCTTATAAATATTCCGATCATAATAGCTGTAATGAGATATCCTCCAAACTGACCTATATAGTACAAAGGTCCCTGAGTAAGAGAATCCGCACTTTGTGTATATATACCGCCCGTAAAGCCTGTAATGAACCAAAATTCTCCCATCACAACGCCTAACATGACAGATGCTTTGGCCCATACACTTGCCTTATAAACGGCCGGTCTGTCATAAAGATCAAGATACAAAGTAAAGTGACCTATTACCATAAAATATGCAAAATCACTAATACCTGAAGCTAAAGCTTCAAGAATAAATTTATCTTCTGAATATGACAAAAGCAGGTAGTTATCCAAACTACCTGCCACTAGCATCAACACATCAAAAGAAAGCATAAGGTAAAAAACCTTCACGCTCTTTTCAACATTACGAAAACCATGCATAAGATTACCGATCAAGATCAATGACATGATGATCGCTGTATAAAACTGAAGATAAGCATTTATATATGCCATAAAAGCCCCCGGTTACTTAAATGCTACCAATCCAGTGAATTGTTCTCTATTTTCTTATCTCTAAGCATCAGGTCATTTAGTGCATCCCCCGGTGCTTTATTGTTAAACAATATGTCATTTACTGCCTGTACGATAGGCATTTCTACTTCATACTTCTGAGCAAGCTTAAGAGCAGCCTTTGCGCTGTATACGCCTTCTACAACCATATGAACTTCATCCATGGCTTCCTGATAAGTTTTTCCTTGCCCTATAAGGATTCCTGCTCTTCTGTTTCTGGAATGCATTGAAGCACAGGTAACTACAAGGTCTCCAATTCCTGAAAGTCCGCTAAAGGTCTCAAACTTTCCACCCATTGCCATTCCGAGACGCCCAATCTCAGCAATTCCTCTTGTGATAAGGGCTGCCTTGGCATTGTCTCCAAGTCCATATCCATCAGCCATTCCTGCAGCAAGGGCAATAACATTTTTGAGTGCTGCACCAATCTCTATACCCAGCATATCAGGGCTTATATATACCCTGAAAACATTATTCATAAATACGTTCTGGACATATCTTGCGATATCTTTTTCAAAAGCTCCAACAACAATTGATGTTGGAAGTCCCTTTCCTACCTCTTCTGCATGAGAAGGGCCTGATAAAACACATACTTCACATCCCGGAATTTCATCAAGGATAACATCTGACATGACCATAAGTGTGTCATCCTCAATTCCCTTTGTACAGTTGACTATTATCTGCTTATGCTCATCGTCACCTGTTATAAAAGGCTTAATAAGCTTTACTGTCTCACGTAAATGTGCAGATGGAACAACTAAAACTAAAAGATCTTTATTCTCTACTGCTGACTTTATGTCTGAAGTATAAACAACACTTTCAGGTAGTTTGACTCCCGGAAGTTTGTCTTCATTACCATGATAATTCTTAAGTTTTTCTACTGTAGCCTCACTTCGTGACCATACAGTAACACTATGTCCATTATTTGTTAAAAGATACGCAAGTGCTATTCCCCAGCTACCTGCTCCTATGACACCAATTTGCCTGTTATCCAAGTCCTATCTCCCATTAAGTCTTAAATTAATCCACTTTATTCTTTTTAAATATATAAGTCTTGCGCTCCTGACCATTTATGAGCTTTTTAATATTTCCTCTGTGCTGATAAAAGGCAAGCAAAGTCAAAAGAGCAACTATGATATAAACTTCAATAAGAGCTCCCTGAGGTGCAAAAAACAGTCCCATCTGTCCATATATGATCGTTGTAACAAGAAGTGCAGAATAATAGAACAAACTGCAGATTGAAACAATATGGAACAGATTAAATGGCAGGAAGAATGAAATAAGTCCCATTATAAGGAAAAGAATATTGAACTGTATACTGAGATAAATAGTATATCCTGCAGTACATGCGATACCCTTGCCTCCCTTGAATTTAAGGAAGAATGGGAAGTCATGTCCAAGTACAGTTCCTGCAGCAGTATAAGCCATAAACAGTATGATATATTCCGGATTGGATCTTCCAAACAATAGATATGTTATGAATATGGCTACCATACATTTGAGCATATCCCCAAGCAGAACTACTGCTCCTGCCTTGGGTCCAAGTACTCTTAATGTATTGGTGGTTCCGGCGTTACCCGAGCCAACTTTTCTAATGTCTACCCCTTTAAGCCTTCCATAGAAAACGGCTGTCTGAATCATTCCAAAAACATAACCGATGATAATGCAGACAATTCTCGCCCCAACTAAACCTGATGTGGTCATTTATTTATCCTCTTTTCTCTCCCTGATAATAAATCTCAAAGGAGTCCCCTTGAATCCGAAGGCTTCTCTGATCTGATTTTCAATATATCTTGTATAACTAAAATGCATAAGCTTTTTGTCATTTACAAATATAACGAATGTTGGTGGCTTTACAGAAGCCTGTGTAATGTAGTAAAGCTTTAATATCTTACCCTTGTCACTCGGTGGCTGCTGCATTACAACTGCCTGTGTCATGATCTCATTGAGAACACCAGTTGCAACTCTGAGTGAATGGTTCTCACTAACGATATCAATAAGATCATAGAGCTTTACAAGGCGCTGACCGGTCTCTGCAGAAATAAAGATGATCTCTGCATAGTTCATAAATGAAAGGGTATTTCTGATATCCTTTGTAAACTCTTTTACAGAGTGGTTATCCTTTTCGATAAGATCCCACTTATTAACTGCGATGATCACAGCCTTACCGCTCTCGTGAGCTATTCCGGCTATCTTGGCATCCTGCTCTGTTACGCCTTCCTCAGCATTTATTACAAGGATTGCTATATCTGCTCTCTCAACGGCACCAACAGTTCTGACGATCATGTAATGCTCAAGCTCGTCCTTTACTTTATTTTTCCTGCGCAGTCCTGCTGTATCGATGAATGTATATTTTTTACCGTTATATTTAACTTCTGTATCGATGGCATCACGCGTTGTTCCTGCAATATCAGATACAATAAGTCTGTTCTCGCCTATGAGTTTGTTGATAATAGATGACTTACCAACGTTAGGCTTACCAATGATTGCTATCTTGGTTGTGTCATCATCTTCATCATTTGTTGAATCCTTACTGAAATGACTTACAACTTCTTCAAGAAGATCACCTATTCCCTGCTTATTAACCGCTGAAATAGGGAATGGCTCTCCAATTCCAAGATTATAGAACTCATATACATCCAGGGAATCCCTGTTGAAGTTATCTACCTTATTTACACACAAAACTACAGGCTTTGCCGATCTTCTGAGCATATCTGCTACTTTTGAATCAGAATCAGTAAGTCCCTGCTTAACATCTACCATAAAAATGATAACATCTGCTGTATCAATGGCTATCTGGGCCTGATCTCTCATCTGTGAGAGAATGATGTCCTTGGAATCAGGTTCAATACCACCTGTATCAATAAGTGTGAAGCTGTGATTAAGCCATTCAACATCCTGATAGATTCTGTCTCTGGTAACGCCCGGTGTATCCTGAACAATAGCAATCCTGCTACCTGCCAGAGCGTTAAAAAGTGTTGATTTTCCAACGTTTGGGCGGCCAACTACCGCAACAATATTTTTCTTACTCATAATTATCCTTTATAAAAGTTCATCTTCCGGAATATCAAATAGTACTGAAACAAGGTCATGACCATCGCACTTTGATATTCCAACTTTAGTGTTTAGTTTTTCCTCAATGTCGCAGATCCTCACGTCATCAAGAAGATAATCTTCTCCGCTTCGAAGAAGGTTTTCAGGAAGAAAAAGCTCGCTTCCAAGCTCTTTTCCCTTAAGCTGATTTATGATATCTGTTCCTGTAAGAAGACCTGAAACAGTAATCCTCTCGCCAAAAAACTCGTTAATTATCTCATAAACATGCACTTTAAGTCCAGTACAAATGCTCATTGCCTTTTCAGCCATATCCCTGATGCAAGGATATACCAGTCTTCCTGTGGCAATTGATATCTCTCTGTTTAGGCCATCAAGGTGCGTCTTGTGTTCTGAAACAGCCTTTTCAAGCGCTTCTTCATATTCATCTATAAGAAGCCTCATCATTCCAACGCCATTTTCAAGCTGAATATAGCCGTCATATCTTTCTGCTTCAGGGAAATCTCTTCCTGCAAGGAAGTACCACTCATCGCTTGCATGAATGAAATGCATCCCATATTCATTATAAATCTTCTTTTGCCAGCTTTCTATAAGATCAATGACCTCTCCGGCATCCTGACTGTTAAAGGGTTCAAGCGGATAAAGCCCGTCTCTGTATTTGGAAAGTCCAACCGGAACCACAGATACGCTTTGAAGGTTCGGTATATATTTGGACATGTCAGAAATGGATCTCTCAAGTTCTTTTCCATCATTGACACCCTTACAAAGAACTATCTGACCATTTATCTCTATTCCTGTACCCGGAGCGCATAATCTGTCTACTTTCTTAAGTGCTTCACCGGCGAATCTGTTGCCAAGCATCTTACATCTAAGTTCAGGATTAGTAGTCTGAAAAGAAATGTTGATAGGAGAAAGATGATATTTTAAGATTCTGTCAATATCTGCATCAGACATGTTGGTAAGTGTTACGTAATTGCCCTGAAGGAAAGACAGTCTTGAGTCATCATCCTTGAAATATAATGTTTTCCTCATGCCCTTTGGCATCTGATCAATAAAGCAAAAAATACACTTATTACTACAGGACCTGTAATCATCCATGAGCCCGTTTTCAAACTCAATTCCAAGGTCCTCATCAAAATCCTTATCAATATCTAAAAGCCACTGCTCGCCATTTGGTTTCTCAATAAGTACATCCAGATGTTCATCCTGAACAAGGTACTGAAAATCAAAAATATCCTCAATTACCTGATCATTAATTTTTAAGAGCTTATCGCCCGGTTCAATATTTAATTCCTGTGCTATGCTTCCCTCATCGACACTGCCGATAAGGTGTCCTATATTCTTCTTCATGCCCTGTATTATACCATCTTGTCCTTGACGTGTCAGCACCATAGATGTTAAAACAGTAAATGTAGAACTATGTTCTAATATAAATATTTCAAAGAAGGAAGCGAAAAATATGCCAGATTTTAGAAAACTGGAAGGTACTATTCCGGTTGCACCTCTTAATCTAATTGTAATGGATTCAGCCAAAGAACTTGGTGACAGCGTCAATCGTTATATCTCAGAGTTCAGACATGAGCTTTACAAAATGCCTGAGAACGATCCCGCTTTTCACGGCTATGTAAAAGACAATTACAAAATCGATATCAACCTTGACAGATTCAACAGTGGTGAAGCTAAGGCTACTATCAAGGAAAGTGTTCGAGGAAATGACGTTTACATTCTTACTGATGTATGCAATTACAGCATAACTTATAAAATGTACAATTACGTCAACCATAAATCTCCTGATGATCATTATCAGGATCTTAAACGTGTTATTGGTGCAATTACTGGCAAAGCAAAAAGAATAAATGTTATCATGCCATTCCTTTATGAAGGACGTCAGCACAAAAGAAACGGTATGGAATCATTAGATGCTGCTCAGATGTTTGCTGAGCTTCATGATATGGGTATCTCAAACTTTATTACTTTTGATGCTCATGACCCAAGAATATCAAACGCCAAGCCTCTTGGTGGATTTGATAACTTCCTTGCTTCATATCAGTTTATGAAAGCTCTTTTATCTCACATTGATGACCTTGTAGTTGATAAGGATCACCTTACTGTTATAAGCCCTGATGAGGGAGCTCTTGACCGAGCCGTTTATTTTGCAAACGTAATCGGCGCTGATACAGGTATGTTCTATAAGAGACGTGATTATGCTCACGTTGTTAACGGAACTAACCCAATTGTTGCTCACGAATTCCTTGGTTCTGATATTTCAGGCCGCGATGTTATCATCATCGATGACATGATATCTTCAGGATCAAGTATGATAGATACTGCAAAACAGCTTAAGAACATGGGAGCAAAAAGGGTATTCATCTGCACAACATTCGGTCTTTTCACAGACGGAATGAGCAAGTTTGATGACGGCTACGAAAAAGGCTACTTTGACGCAGTTATTACTACTAACCTCACTTACATGAATGAGGAAGTTACATCAAGAGAATACATATTCATCGCAGATATGGGTAAATTCCTTGCTACTATCATTGACTTCCTTAATCACGATGCTTCTATGGCTACAGTAAATATGCCAACAGACAAGATCCATGAGATTGTCGGCAAATACAACTCAGGATGCAAGACTCCAACTGAGCTTTTCGACTAAATATATAAAAAATGTGCCCATAACATCTGGTTATGGGCACTTATTTTTTATTCTGCAATATCAAATCCAATTATTACTTTAAAAAGATCTCCGTCAAGCCTTATATCAAAGGTTCCTCCCTGAGCAATTGTGAGGTTCTTGGCAATAGATAGTCCAAGTCCGCTCCCTTCAGTTGTTCTTGACTCATCCCCTCTGATAAACTTTTTGGTAAGTTCATCGGCACTGACATTAAGCTCTTTTGCAGAGATGTTCTTAATTGAGAAGAAGGCTTTCTTTTTGCCTTCTGCATCCTCTGTGGTGTACATCTCAAGATATACTCTCGTTCCTGACAGGGCATACTTACAGGTATTATTAAAGAGATTCTCCAAAACTCTCCAAAGGTGCCTTGCATCTGCAACTATGGATATGTTCTGTTCCTGTGGCTTAAAAATAGGAGTAAGGCCACTCTTTTCAAACTTCTCGAAGAATTCGCCTATCGTCTGATTTATCAGTTCAACAAAATCGATTTTTGAAAGCTCGATACTTATATTTCCTGAACTTATCTTTGAAGCCTCAACCAGATCTTCTGTAAGTTTTTTTAGTTTTTGAGATTTCTGATCAAGTATATTTACATACTCGATCACTCTTTCATTGCCTATTTCTTCTCTCTTTATTAGATCCACATAGTTGATTATGGAAGTCAGCGGAGTCTTGATGTCGTGTGATACGTTTGTTATAAGATCTGCTTTTAGCTTTTCATCCTTCATACTGGTGTCTACAGCTTTTTCAATTCCTTCACCGATGGAATTGACTGCATCCGCAAGAGCTATGTTGTCTGAATGAAGCGCTGAAACGTCGACCTTTGACTTAACGTCGCCATTTTTAATCTTCTCTATAACCTTGATGATACGATCTCTGTCAAGGTTCTGTCTGTACAGATAAATACCAATAAGTATGTCTAAAAATGCTGCAATAACTATTCCTGCAAGGCCAATCTTAAACAGGCAAAGATTTATTACCACAAAGAAGATATATGGAATCCAGGTCCTTATGATCACATTTCCATTGTCAGTAGTTGTAAGGATCAGATTCTTTGCCCCTATAATGATCATTCTTAGGATAGAATCTTTCCAAAGAGACTTCTCTTTTACCTTATCTGCAATACCATAAATAAGTCCCAGAAATCCCACATTAAATACAAATGCGCCTAAGGCAGCATATACAGGGAAGTTCTCGAGCCGAACCATCTTCATGTAACTCATCTGTGTTATGACAGACGCCAGTACAAAAGCACCAAAAGGAGCTGCCATTATTATAATATTCTTAAGACAGGCTATTTCTGTCTTTATTGTCCTTCCATTTACAACTACAGGTGTCTTAAGAGTTATTATAAACAGAAGTATATACATGAATGCCGCAACAAAGCACAGTATCAAGATCTGTGTCCTGTAAGGCATATATTTGGCAAAGCTGCTCTTGCCCTGGTAAAAATCATCGCTGCATGGGTAGCCTAAAGTATCTACAGCCACGTAAACCTTTATCTGATCAGGATACGCATAGCTATATGTTTTAAGAAGGCTTCTTACCACGTTTTCTTTTATAAGGGTGTTGGTCTCGTACTTAAGCTCATATGGGCAGTAATATATGTATCTGCCGTAGCCTTCAAATACACTCTTTATATCTATTCCGGTTGTCTCTCCAGAAAGCTCGGTAATATTGGTAAACACAGATGTACTGCCACTTACTGTTCTGGAAATATAGTACCTTAAGTTACTTGACTGATATCCATAATATGAAAGGAGCTTTCCATATTCCTCGAAGTTAGATAAAAGTGTTCCTGCAGCCTCCTCGACATTACTGCACAAAAGGCTGTACTCTTCCCAATTTGATACAAGGTCCTCGATATTTTTCCCATCAACAGTCTGATACCTTGAAACAAGAATATTGTGGGTTCCTCCTGAAGGGACAGAATTTCCTGAAACTGTAAAGGCAACGCTGTTATCAGAAAGACCTGAGCTCAGATAGGAATTCATCCCGCCTGACATAAGGTTGTTCTTGAGGTGCGTGTATGTAGTTGTGGCGCTTAAAAATGAGCTGCTCTCTTCCTCAGTGAAATTTCTGGTCTCATAAGTGAAGCCGCTCTGAGCCCACTTTAAAAGATCTGATACTGTATAAACAGCAGTGACGTAGTCTCCCGGAAGCGTTGTTCCTCTGTTCACATAGGCAGTTACATCAATTGTCTTTTCACTGTCATACTCCCCTGCTGTTTCTAACTGGCTTCTGATAGCTATGAGCCTTATGACATCAGCAAGGTTATTGCCAAGGATGTTGTTAAAAAGGTATGAATCCTCATAAGCTCTGTTTCTGTCTGATTCATACAATGTGTAGGAATAATCTCCCCTGGCACCTGTAATGATTATGCTTGTCCCTGCGAATATAAAGACCAGCGAAAAGGCTATAAATGCAGCAAGAACATGCTGGATCAATGTAAGAATTTTAAAATTAATAGGTTTTTTTAACATGGTTCCTCATCTTCAATCTTGTATCCCACACCCCACACAACTTTGAGGTACCTTGGATCTCTTGGATTGATCTCTATTTTTTCTCTGATATGTCTGATATGGACAGCTATTGTATTGTCTGCAGCAAAAGAACCGGTATCCTGCCAGATGCTCTGGTAGATCTGATTGATGGAATATACTTTGCCTTTATTTTTCACAAGGAACTCTAAAATGTTATATTCGATAGGCGTAAGTCTTATCCTTTCGCCATCAACAAAACATTCCTTGGAGTTGTCGTCAATGACAAGACCACCGGTCTTATAGATGTTCTCTTTATCTTCCATGCTACCAAGAGTTGTGTATCGTCTTAGGTTGGACTTTACTCTTGCAACCAGCTCCAGAGGATTAAAGGGCTTTGTGACATAATCATCGGCGCCGATGTTAAGACCCAATATCTTATCAGAATCCTCTGACTTGGCAGACAGGAATATTACAGGAATAGAGCTGAATTTTCTAAGCTCCATTACCATTCTCATTCCATCCATTTTGGGCATCATTATGTCTACAATTGCCAGTGATATCTTTGTTTTCCTAATGATATCAAGGGCTTCTATCCCATCGTAGGCCTTATATATCCTGAAGTCCTCCTGTGAAAGATAGATCTCGATCGCATCAACTATTTCTTTGTCATCATCGCAAACTAAAATGTTTTCCATGCTCTGCTCCATATCTTATAATTCTATTAAATCAGAAAATTCTTAAGATTTACCTACGAAAATTCTTAAGATTTCTTAAGAATTTAACGGTTATTCGTTAATAGTTAAAAAAGCCATGAGATTTCCGCGTTTTTCGCCATGTACCCTGTGTGAAAATAAAAGATCAGGATTACACTTTGTACATATATCTGTGATAATTATATTTTTATCAGGTACCCCTGCCTTTAACAGAGAAAGCTTTATGGCATTCCACAGATATAATCTGTATTTGTTATTGGGATAAGGCACTAAAATCTTATTGTCCTCAAGTTCTTTTTCCGTATAAGCCTTGGCAAATTCCAAAGCTACATCTTCGCCTATCTCATAACATTCACCGCATATTGACGGCCCTATTGCACACACACAGTCCTCAGGCTTAGTTCCATATGTAGCACTCATTTTCTCAATTGCTTTTTTGCCAATTTCTCCCCGTGTCCCCTTCCAACCTGAATGGACAAGACCAATAGCTCTTTTTACCGGGTCAATGATATAAATTGGCGGACAGTCCGCGTGAAATGTGCCTAGAATTATGCCCGGGACATTTGTGATAAGTCCGTCTATATCAGTGTAATCCCTAACTCTTGCAGGGCCCTTTCCCCTATCACTTTCTGTGACAACTCTTATATTGGTAGTATGTGTCTGGAAAGTACACACGAAGTCATCCAGGGTTTTGCCATGTCCTAAAACCTGCGCTATCCTTCTATAATTCTCATCCACGCATTCCTTGTCATCACCACGTGTATAGCTCAAGTTCATGGTAGCGTAGTCGCCTTTTGAGACTCCGCCTATCCTGGTAGAAAATAGATGGTCCACAAACCCTAATTTTTCAATTTCAGGAAAAACTATATATTTCACACCGTTTTTTTCTCTTAACTGTGTAGTTTCTTTTTTTCCATATCTGATCAATGTCATATCTGTCATTTTTCTTCCTCATTTAGTATCTATCGTATTTACACACTTTATCATGAACTACCATCACCGACTCCACGTCGGAAAGGGTTTCTGTTATGCCGCAGAGCGGCATGAACCTGCACGATGCTCTATGCATCCTGCAGAACAGGGCATGTCCACTATGCCCCTA